>OATI01000011.1_pt1 | contig 266982 bp, 226 predicted proteins | sample 1494981 | NCBI WGS metagenome assembly OATI01 (sample SAMEA2579952, study PRJEB22360) | human gut metagenome
TCTCGAATGCGGATGCAAAAGTAGTGCTTTACAACATACGCTCCAAACTTTTATGGGATTATTTTTTCAACTAAATCGTTACCGATAGACTATAATTCTGAACGACTGACAATTACAAAAGAAAAAAAATCTAACAGAGTCTCACCATGCAACTATCCTTAAAATTCAGACGTTATTACCTAACTAAGATCTTTTCAAGGACCTTCCCTATACATTATAATATGGGAATAACGAATTGCAACAACAAAGCCATTTTCTTTTTTGTTTTACTAAAAAACAAAGAGATTATTTTATGACAATAAAAAAAGTAGAAAGTATCATAGCTCCGCCTGCTCCGCATATGGTTGGAGACGGATTCAGAGTTCATAATTTCATACCGCATTTGGAAGAACTAAGCAGGGAACGTATGAATCCTTTCATCCTGTTAGATTATAATGCAAAAATGGAGTTCTCTCCACGTAAAGAGCCGAGAGGAGTCGGAGTACACCCTCACCGCGGGTTTGAGACCGTCACAATCGTATATAAAGGAAAAGTAGCCCATCACGACAGCAGAGGCAACAGCGGCGTGATCGGACCGGGCGATATCCAATGGATGACAGCCGCATCCGGAGTACTTCATAAGGAATATCACGAAGAAAGTTTCAGCCGGAAAGGAGGCGAATTCCACATTGTACAATTATGGATCAATCTTCCCGCCAGGGATAAGAAAGCCGATCCTAAATATCAATCTATCGAAAACAGCCAGATACCTAAAGTCGAATTACCCGATAACACAGGTATGGTGGAAGTTATTGCAGGCAGATATCAGAATACAAACGGAATAGCATCCACTTTTACCCCGATGCATCTGTTCAATGCTAAACTAAACAAAGGTGGAAATGCTGAATTTTCATTTCCGGCAGACTACAATACTGCTATTTTAGTCGTTGAAGGTTCCGTAAAAATCAATAATAATGAATTGGTTCCAACCGACTATTTTGCTTTATTTGAAACTAAAGGAGAAACGTTCACCATCCACGCTGTAAACAAAGCTACTGTTCTTATAATGAGTGGTGAACCGATCAAAGAACCTATTGCAGCATATGGTCCGTTCGTTATGAATAACGTGGCAGAATTAAAACAAGCTTACATTGATTTGGGAGCCGGCAAGTTCGGCAAACTGGACGATTAAACGACAATAATCCTAACGTAAAAGCATTATCAGTTTTGAAACCATAAATATCATATTTATAAGTTTCAGAAACTGGTAATGCTTTACTTTTGACGCCCTATTACAATACATAACAAAAGAAAAACGATCATGAACACGAACAGAATCGTATTGAATGAAACATCTTACTTTGGTCCGGGATCAAGGAGTGTTATCCCTGAAGAAGTAAAAAGGAGAAACCTTAAAAAAGCATTTATCGTAACAGACAATGATCTTGTAAAATTTGGAGTAGTAAAACAGGTTACCGACATATTGGAACAGGCGGCTATCCCCTACACCACTTTTGCAGAAGTAAAACAAAACCCAACTGTTACAAATGTAAAAGCCGGCGTAAAAGCATATGCAGCATCTGCTGCCGATTTCATCATAGCCATAGGAGGCGGTTCCCCGACAGATACGGCAAAAGCAATAGGGATTATTACTAATAACCCTGAATTCTCAAATGTCGTTTCACTGGAAGGTGTAGCCAATACCAAAAACAAATCCGTTCCTATTATAGCTTTGCCAACTACGGCAGGAACAGCAGCAGAAGTAACTATCAACTATGTGATTACCGACGAAGAGAATGTCAAGAAAATGGTCTGTGTAGACCCGAATGATATTCCAGTCCTGGCAATCGTCGATGCAGAGCTGATGAGTTCCATGCCCAAATCGCTCACTGCTGCGACCGGTATGGATGCGCTCACCCATGCTATCGAAGGTTATATAACCAAAGGTTCCTGGGAAATGTCAGATATGTTTGAACTGAAAGCCATTGAAATGATTGCCCGCCATCTTCCCGCAGCCGTTGCCAACGGCCATGATCTTGAAGCGCGTAATGGTATGGCAGTAGCTCAATATATTGCAGGTATGGGATTCAGTAACGTCGGATTAGGAGCCGTACACGGAATGGCTCATCCCCTGGGAGCTTTCTATAACATACCTCATGGAGTTGCCAATGCTTTGTTACTTCCTTATGTGATGGAATATAATATGCCTTCTTCCATTCAGAAATATAAGAAAATAGCACAAGCAATGGGATGCAACATACAAGGAATGAACGATGAAGCGGCAGCTGTCGCTGCAGTAGAATCCGTCAAACAACTATCCCTGAAAATCGGCATTCCACAGAAACTAAGCGAGATTGGAGTAAAGGAAGAAGATCTGGAGCAACTGGCCCAATCAGCTTATGCAGATGTATGTACTCCCGGCAATCCGAGAGACGTTACCGTCGAAGATCTTCTTGCTCTCTACCGGAAAGCCTACATCTAACATAATAGAAAAAATAATAAATTACCGTTCCAATTTAGTTTAGTATGAACAAACACACGACAGTATTGTTTGAACAGTACGAACAAGCATTATACTAAACTAAATTTTACAATTATGGCAAAAGAAAGTGTTAAGATTCTACAGAAAAAACTAGACGTAGAAAGTTTGTTATCACAGCTTAACGCTGCATTATCAGAAGAATGGTTAGCATACTATCAATATTGGGTAGGCGCTTTGGTTGCAGAAGGTGCTATGCGTGCAAACGTACAGGCAGAATTTGAAGAACATGCCAACGAAGAGTTAGGCCATGCCAAACTATTGGCCGACCGTATCATCGAACTGGAAGGTGTTCCCGTTCTCGATCCGAAACAATGGTTCGAACTGGCCAGATGCAAATATGACGTACCAAATGACTTCGATGTTGTCAGCCTGCTGAACCAGAATGTCGCTTCAGAACGTTGCGCCATTGTCAGATACCAGCAAATTGCCGAATTTACAGATGGCAAAGACTTTACTACCTGCGAAATAGCCAAACATATCCTGGCTATGGAAGAAGAACATGAACAGGATTTGCAGGATTATCTGACTGATATTGCCAGAATGAAAAGTTCTTTCCTGAATAAGTAATACCTGGTCCGGTATAGATTACTTAAAAAAATAAACCCACTCTTTTCTTAGAAAATTGTGGGTTTATTCGATTCCAGCCGGATAGAATAAAGATTTGCCATATTAATATATTTCTGATAATCAAACAGAAGTATATCCAATGAGTTCCATCTCTGCTCGATACTTGCCATCTTTATAGCCGGAGTTTCCGAAACAACTCTGCTTTCTGCCTGTAAAGGAGTAGGAGCAGCTACAGTAGGTCCAACTGGTCCTTCCGGTTCAGACGGTTCTTCTCCCTCACCTTCACTTTCTTCACAAAAATAAATATGATCAAGATAAAGCGTCCGTCCTCCGGGAGCACAGGATAAATTAATCCGGTTAATCTTCCCTTCTGTTTTAATAAGAAGTCCGGTCAAATCTATATCAAGGGCATTCCATGTATGAGGTTTTAAATCATAACTATATTCTTTTTCTACAGTATCATTACCAACCGTTATTTTCAGACTCATTCCACTTCCGGGAAATACATTCAGACAAAGACGACCTTTATCGTTCAACTGGACAGATGTTCCCAAAGTGATATTCTGTTTATCGAAATTCTCCAGTTTTATAACTTTATTCCCTTTCACATCTTCCTCTTCCCCTTTTATGGTTAAGTCCATTTCCGGGTCGGTTTGTGGTGCTGTTCTAAAATTCAGTTACGAAGATAATTAAAAGCTGACCGAAGTCGGTATATCGGTCTGACGGATTAATTTCTTTTAATCCTTATAAGGATATTGGCTGACAAAACTGTTTCCGATTGGATGCTTTATTGCCCCATCTGCCGCAAAAGCTGTATGTTACAAATCGTTATCACTTTCCTGTCTATAGAAATAATCCCCTCCTGCTCCATCTCCGCCAATGCACGCGCCAACGAAGGACGGGTCACACCAAATGAATCGGCTATCTCCTGCTGAGTATCGGTCAGATGAATCACCGTAGACGACGCATCCGGCAGTTTATGAAGCAAATAATCCGCTATCTTATTCTTTATATTCTTCAAAGACAAGAACATAATCTTGTCACTCAGGAAATGGCTCCTGCCGGATATCAGCATCAGGAAGTTTTGAAGAAGCTGCCTGTTCTGCTGCATCCACACGGTAAAATCATCCCGATGGATAAATAAAATCTCTGACGGCTCCATGGCGATGATATTTACCGGCAAATTGTTTTTTGGGGCATATAAAAAAGCGGGGGCTAACAACTGAGCCGCTTCCAATTCTTCAATAACAACGAGTTTACCCGCATCATTCACCATCTGTCCCTGCAAAAGTCCGTTCAACACGATCATCAGATAATTGCATGGCGTTCCCTGCAAAGCTATAATGTCCTTTGGGCGGTAAGATGCGACCCGGTAAGCCGTTGTCTCCAACAAACCGGAAATGTCTGATTCCGGGATATTCCGGAATAATATGGATTTAGAAAGAATTGCTATCATATTCATTTATATATACAGGCTTATTCAATTATATATACAGGCAAATATAGGAAAAGATACGGAAGAAACCTTATTCTCCTGCTGATGTAAGTTGTTGCCGACGCTGTCGGCAAAATAATCGACGACGTCGGCAAAGCTTTTGACAGTGTCGGCAATATTGTCGAGGACGTCGGCAACAACTTACATCAGCAGATAAATAAAATGACATAGGAACCGACACATGTTTCCCCCGTATCCAAATGAAAGTATGACCGCGTTTATCAAAGAAATATCCGCGTTTGTAACATTTGGTACAATATAAGAGACCGGCCTGTCCTACTTTTGTTTCGGAATAATATAAACCAATAAATTATAAAATAGTATGGATGCAAAAATGTTTTGTTTTCAGTGTCAGGAAGCTGCGAAAGGTACCGGTTGTACTATCAAGGGTGTCTGCGGGAAGGATGATGAAACGGCCAACCGGATGGACCTGCTTTTATTTGTCACCAAAGGTGTTTCCGTTGTGGCCACCCTGTTACGGAATGCCGGAGTAGAAGTTCCCGCGCATATCAACCGTTTCGTTGTCGATGCGCTCTTTTCTACTATAACAAATGCGAACTTCGATATAGAGAGTATTACCGGCAGGATTGCCAATGGCTTGAAGTTTAGGGAGCAGCTAAAAGAAGAGGCGACCGGACACGGCATCGAACTGCCGGTCATCGATGAACTGGTCTGGAAAGGCGACGAAAGTACTTTCGAAGGAAAAGCCCTTACGGTCGGTGTGTTGCGTGAAGCCAATCCCGATATCCGTTCCCTGAAAGAACTCATCATCTACGGCTTAAAGGGAATGGCAGCTTATGTCGAACATGCCGGCAATCTGGGATTCGAGGAAAAGGATTTACATGCTTTCATACAGCATGCCCTTGCCGAAACTCTGCGGAAAGACCTTTCGGCCGAACAATTGACGGCACTCGTTTTGGAAACCGGCAGTTACGGTGTAAAAGCAATGGCGTTACTCGACAAGGCCAATACCAGCAGTTACGGTAATCCGGAGATCACACAGGTAAACATCGGTGTACGCAACAATCCGGCCATTCTGATTAGCGGCCATGACCTGAAAGATATGGAAGAGCTGCTTGCACAAACGGAAGGAACCGGAGTCGATGTATATACGCACAGCGAAATGCTTCCGGCCAACTATTACCCAGCCTTCAAGAAATACAAACATTTTGTCGGTAACTACGGAAATGCCTGGTGGAAACAACGGGAAGAGTTCGAGAGCTTCAACGGTCCCATCCTGTTCACGACCAACTGTATCGTTCCGCCACTGGAAGGAGCTTCTTATAAAGACCGTGTGTATACAACCAACTCGACAGGCTTTCCGGGATGGAAACATATTCCGTCAAGGGAAGACGGCAGGACGAAAGACTTCTCGGAAATCATAGCCCATGCCAAACGATGTGACGCGCCCAAAGAAATCGAGCACGGACAGATCACCGGAGGATTTGCCCATAACCAGGTTATGGCGTTGGCCGATAAGGTAATCGACGCCGTTAAGAGCGGTGCCATCCGTAAATTCGTCGTGATGGCCGGCTGCGACGGACGAATGAAAAGCCGCAATTACTATACGGAGTTCGCCAGCGAACTGCCTTCCGACTGCGTAATCCTGACGGCCGGTTGTGCCAAATACCGTTACAATAAGCTGCCGCTCGGCGACATCGGCGGCATTCCCCGCGTGCTGGATGCCGGACAATGCAATGACAGTTATTCATTAGCCGTCATCGCCATGAAGTTGCAGGAGGCTTTCGGACTGGAAGATATCAACGAGCTGCCGATTGTATATAATATTGCGTGGTATGAACAGAAGGCGGTTATCGTCCTGCTGGCGTTGCTGAGCCTGGGCGTTAAGAACATTCACCTGGGACCGACGTTACCGGCATTTCTTTCACCGAATGTGGCGAAGGTACTGGTTGAAAACTTCGGCATCGGAACCATCAGCACCGTAGATGAAGATATAGAAAAGCTAATTCTTGCCTGATATTTTAACTAAACTTTGTATATTCGCAACCAAATGCAATCATTTATGGTTATAACATAAAAAAGGCGAATATGTATGGGAAAGTTTTTACAAGAATTTAAACAGTTTGCCATGCGCGGCAACGTCGTTGACATGGCTGTCGGTATCATCATTGGTGGTGCTTTCGGAAAAATCGTATCTTCGGTCGTTGGAGATATTATCATGCCTGCCGTAGGGTTACTGGTGGGTGGTGTCAACTTTACCGATTTGAAAATCGTGCTGAAACAGGCGGTTATGGAAGGCGATAAAGTCATTACGCCTGCCGTCACAATCAATTACGGGAATTTTATACAGGTGACTTTCGACTTTATCATTATTGCGTTTGCTATCTTTATGATGGTAAAGGGGATGAATGCCCTGAATAAAAAGAAAACGGAAGAAGCGCCTGCCGCCCCTCCCGCTCCGCCAGCCGATGTTCAGTTGCTGACTGAAATACGTGACTTACTGAAAGAAAAGAAATAAAGAAAAACCTTATCCGTAAGGTTTCCTGAACAACAAGGAAGCGTGTCAAAACAGAGGTCAGCCTCTTTTTGGCACGCTTTTGTTTTCAGGCACCAATCGCTTCCGTCTCATCCGGTTTCGGGAACAGGCGGGAACTCAGTGCCTGCAATGCACGCGTTTTATCGGCGGACTTCATCACCAGGGAGACGTTGCTGCTGCTTCCCCCGTAAGAAATCATCCGCACGGGGATATCTTTCAACGCATCTATGATTCTTGCCTCGAAGCCGACATTCTGCCATTCAAGGTCGCCGACTACGCAGACGATTACCATATCCTTTTCGACACTGATCGTTGCATATTTCTCCAGGCAGCCCACTATTTCCTGCAAATGTTCGGGATTGTCGGTCGTCACGGAGATGCCTATGTCGGAAGTCGTCACCATATCGACGGCCGTTTTGTAGCGGGCGAATGTATCGAACACCGTGCTCAGGAACTTATGAGGCGGCAGGATATTCAACGACTTCATTTTGATGAAGACGATATTGTCTTTCGCTGCTACCGCCTTGATCCTGCCCTTCTCCGCGGTATTCGAGATTAATGTTCCGGGTGCATCGGGTTGCAGGGAGTTCAGCAGGCGGACCGGAATATTGCTTTCCTTTGCCGGGCGGATGCAAAAAGGATGGAGTATCTTCGCTCCGAAATAAGCGAGCTTCGCCGCCTCTTCAAAGTTAAGCTGACGGACAGGAGCAGTATGGTTTACCACGCGCGGGTCGTTGTTATGCATACCGTCGATATCCGTCCATATCTGTATTTCACTGGCATGGACGGCCGCTCCGATCAGGGAGGCACTGTAATCGCTTCCCCCGCGTTGCAGGTTATCCGTCTCGCCATATGCGTTCCGGCAGATGAAACCCTGAGTAATAAAGATATCCGTGTCCGGGAAGCGGGACAGCAGTGTTCCGAGATGCTCTTCGATGTAGGACATATCCGGCTCACCGTCGGCATTTATCCGCATAAAATCGAGGGCTGGAAGCAATGCCGACTTCATTCCCTGCTCTTGCAGGTAAAGATGCATCATGCCGGTGGAAATCAATTCACCCTGCGCCAGCACCACCTTTTCATCGAAGACGGTAAAAGGTGTACCGGCAAACGCCCATATTTCATTGAAACGTTCCGTTACCAGTTCCAGCGCCTTTTCCTTATAAGCGACAGAGGTGTATAAATCCTCGATATGCCCGGCATAAGCCTGTTCAAGGCGGGTAATGATTTTATTTGCCTCATCGACCTCCTTGCGATAGAAGCAACGGGTGATGTCGACCAGCGAATTAGTTGTTCCGGCCATCGCCGATAAGACGACAATTTTAGGTTCACCGCCGGATATGATAGATACGACGTTCTTCATCCGCCGGGCCGAGCCGACAGATGTACCGCCAAATTTTAATACTTTCATGATTGTTTACTGTGTTTTCTTACTTATTATCAGACATTAAATGAAACGATAAAGGTACTGCCCTTTCCTATTTCGCTTTCCACGCGGATGGTTCCGCCATGGGCTTCGACGAAGTCCTTGCTGATAGCCAGTCCGAGGCCGCTACCCTGTACTTTCGTACCGGGAACGCGGAAGTAACGGTCGAAGATACTCTGGTGGTAACGCGGGTCGATGCCCTTGCCGAAATCGCGGACGAATATCTCTACGACTTTGCCTTCCTGGCGGGCACCGATGATGATGCGGCCGTTCTCCGGCGTGTAGTGGATGGCGTTCGACAAAAGGTTTGTCAAGACCCAGGCTATCTTTTCGCTGTCGACAAAGAGTTTGGAGATTTTCTCCGGATACTCGACCTCTATATGGCAGCCGAAACGCTCCGCCTGCACACGGTTCGCCTTGATGGCATAGTCTATCAGTTCGATTGGCTTGGTGATTTTCGGGTTCAGTTGCAGTTTTCCGGTTTCCACCTGCGTCATTTTGAGCAGTTCGCCGGTTATTTCGAGCAGGCGGTCGCTGCTTTCCTTGATGCTTTCGGCAAGCGCTCTCTGTTCGTTGTTCATATCGCCTACCCGCTGGTCTTCCAGGAGTTTGAGACTCATCATGATGGCTGAAATAGGTGTTTTCAGTTCATGGGAGATGGTCGAAATGAAGGTCGTCTTTGCTGAATCCAGTTCCTTGAACTCGGTAATGTTTTTCAGGAGGATAACGTCGCCGACGTATTGGCTGACGTCTTTCTGCCCGTCCGTCAGATGGATGGGAATGTATTGCACCTTGAAATAACTTTCTTTATTATCAGCATAAATTTTAAGCGGTTCCTTCTTTTCGTCGGGTTGCACCAGTTCGCGCACGAGGCGTCGCAGAAGGTCGTTTTTCAGCGCCAGTTCGGCGGCAGACTTGCCGATGACATTTTCACGTTTCAGATTGAGGATTGTCAGGGCGACATCGTTGGCGAAAAGTATTTTACGGTTCCCGTCCAACCCGATGATCGGCTCGGTGATACTGTTGACGATGGCTTCGATGTATTTTTTTCCCTGGATAATATCCGCCAGCGTACTCTTACGGTATTCGGTCAGCCGTTCCGCCATCCGGTTGAAGGAGTTGGCTACGGCGGCGAACTCTTCATATTTCCCGAGGTCGAGGCGCTTCTCGTAATTATGGTTGGCAATCTCCATGATACCGTCCGTCAGCTTGCGAATCGGCGTATTGATGGACCGGGGGAGGCGGATCAGGAAAGCAAAGGCAATCAGAATGCAGATGATGCCGAGGATGCAAATCCACAGCAAGGCTTCATGTGCCGTATGCTCCGCCACCTGGCTTTTCCGGTAGATGGAGGCCATGTTCAGGCTCATCACCTCGTTCAATGCCATGCGGACACGTTGGATGGAGGCGTCATTCATATCCTTTTTCATGGATTCGTATTGCGTGACCAGATGGGTGGTCGCGACATTCTCGTCCACTTCCGTTATATTCTCCTTTTGCAGGTTCAGGTTCTTTTCGAACTCGGTACGTGCCACCGGATCTGTCTTGATACGTTCGAGGGCATCCAGCATACGGCGCGAATACAGGAGCGTATTGTAATTATCCGCCAGGATATTCTGCGTATCTGCCGACATGCGGTAGATATTCTGTACCGAAAGACCGCCCAGCAGGACAATCATTGCAAACAGCAGACCTATACCATAGGTGAGCTTCGTTTTAATCTTCAGACTAACAGACTGTAACATATTATGCCAATATTATCAGGTCAATATTCATTTGCGACAAGCTATTCAGCAATTTCCGGTATTGGAAACAAGCACGGAACACGGAAACAAGCGTAAAGGCAGGCTTCCCGATGCAGACGGTCGAAATCTGCTTTTCGCGGCATACTTCGATAATGCTGTCGGGGATGCTTTTGGACTGCACTTGTATGATTTCGCCCCCCAGTTCGGCCGCCAGCTTGAAATGATTCGACAAGTAACGCTGGTTTGCCAACGGGATGCGGTCGATACTTTCGCGGGGCGTCTGCACGTAGAGGACAAAGAACTTCGTGTTGTAGCGGGTAGCCAGCCGGGCAGCCTTGCGGATGACCTTACGCGGCGTCTTCTCCTGACTGCTGATGCAAGCCAGGAATTTTTCATGCCGGACACCTGTATTGACGGGGACCGCGCTCTCCACCTTCTTTTCAACACGTAGCGCAACCTCTTTCAGGGCAAGTTCGCGCAACTGGAGAATGTTTTCGGACTTGAAGAAGTTGTTCAGCGCCGTCTGAATCTTTTCCGGCTTGTATATTTTTCCGGCTCTCAGGCGTTTCACCAGTTCGTCGGCTGTCAGGTCGATATTCACCACCTCGTCCGCCTGCTCCAGGACACTGTCGGGGATGCGTTCCTTTATCTCGATGCCGGTGATATCCTGCACGTCCTCGTTCAACCCTTCCAGATGCTGGATATTGACGGCAGTAATGACACTGATACCTGCCTCCAAAATGTCCGTAACGTCCTGCCAGCGCTTTTCATTCTTGCTACCTTCGATGTTGGTGTGCGCCAGCTCGTCTACTATCACGACCTCCGGATGGATATTCAGGATAGCCTGCAAATCCATCTCCTCCACTTCTTTTCCCTTATAAAATGACCGGCGGCGCGGTATCAAAGGCAAACCTTCGACCAACGCCTCCGTTTCAACCCTGCCGTGTGTTTCCACGTAACCTACCTGCACGTCGATGCCGCTCCGAAGCAATTCGTGCGCCTCCTGCAACATACGGTAGGTTTTCCCCACACCGGCAATCATGCCGATGTATATCTTGAAATTTCCGCGGCGGGATTTTTTCAGCAAATCTAAAAAGTGTTGTACGCTCTGTTCTCTGTCCATGAGTTGCTTGTTTCAGATTACCACGGTCTTAGTGAAATGCCAAAGACCAGATGTGCATCTTCCATGCGGGGATTCCAAATAGCCTGCGCAAATATAGGCAAAGAGAATGAATCGCTGAACTTTATAGCGGTACTTCCTTTCAGCGCGACGTTAGTAACAGCAAATCCGTCGTTCGTCTTCGCCCCCGTATAAACTCCGTAAGAGGTATAGGGAAGGAAGCCGCAGGTAGCGGTCAGGTCGACCATTTTCACGCGGAACGGATAATTGAGTTCGACGTAGGAAGAATAGTTCTGATTGCCATCCTCGTCCTTGTCCTGTCCGGCAAACATGGTATACCAGGCAACGGAGAGGGGAAATTTCTCCACGGGAAGCGTATAAGCCAGTCCGGCCTCGAAATGATGGGCGGTTTCATGGCTTTTGAAGTTGAAGTATTTGTTCGCTCCCTGTCCGGCCCACCACAGGTCGGCAATGGATAGGGTAAGTCCGGAGTTGCCGAAGGTATAGGCGGCCGTCAGGTCGATTTCCTTGTTGGCGGCACCTTCCGAAGATTTATAACCGTCGAAATCGGTCGATCCCCACGCTGTCAGGGAGAAGCCGGCGACGCTAAAAGCGAGGGTCGGTTGGAAACTTGCTCCCGTTTGATAGAACCCTCTCCAAAGATACGAACTCAGAAGGTCCCCTTGCACGGTAAATGTGGCTCCGCTATCGTCTTTTTGAGCCATGACGCATGTAAAAGAGGTGAAAAACAGTAACAGAAACGCCGTTACTATGCGTTTTATGGATATATTCATTGTTTTATGCATTTTTACCAGGGTATTCATCATTCGATATATTTATTTTGAGGCTACGCCGCCGATTTAACCCATAAATAGTTGTTTTTATGCGTTTTTACCTAGGTATTTGCCCATAAATACATTTATCTGATGATTTTTACCCTGCGTTTGGTATTTCGATACGATTGTTATTTATTTTTTTCGGCCTTTTCCAAAGCGATATTCAATTTCAGGACATTGACCTTCTCCGGGCCGAACAAACCTAATAATGGTCCTTCGGTATTAGCATTCACCAGGGCCATGACGCTTTCGGGCGAGAGGCCGCGGGCCTGTGCGACACGTTGTACCTGTGCGTAGGCGGCTTTCGGGGAGATATCAGGATCGAGTCCGGAAGCGCTGGCGGTGACCATTTCGGCGGGCACTTCCTCACGTGTCAGATAAGGATGATGAACGAGGAAGGTGTCGATGCGCGCTTTGACTTCCGAAAGGTATTCTTCGTTGGAAGGGCCTTTGTTGCTTCCGGCGGAAGAAGAAGCGTCGTAGCCGTCACCCGCACAAGAGGGGCGTCCCCAGAAATAGATGTCCTCCGTGAAGTTCTGGCCTACGTTTGCAGCTCCCACGACTTTGCCATTGAGTTCAAGAACTTCGGCGTTACCTTTGTTCGGGCCTGCTACCTGTGCAAAAATCCATAAGACGAAGATGTAGCAGATACTAAACAACAGACTGAATGCTATTGTCAGTTTAAATGATTTGAAAAGAGTTGATATCATATTTGTTTTTCTTTATTTTATTATTAATGATTACATAAACATGCTTACCACCAAATCGATCAGCTTGATGCCGACGAACGGAGCAATTATCCCTCCTACCCCATAGATGAGCAGGTTGCGGCGAAGCAGGGCGGAGGCCCCGATCGGCTTGTAAGCCACACCGCGCAATGCCAACGGAATCAAAGCCGGGATGATGAGTGCATTGAAAATAACTGCACTGAGTATTGCGCTTTGCGGACTATGCAGGTGCATGATATTCAATGCTGCCAACTGCGGGATAGCGACCATGAACAAAGCCGGCACGATGGCAAAATACTTGGCAACATCGTTCGCGATACTGAATGTAGTCAGTGTTCCGCGCGTCATCAGCAACTGTTTACCGATTTCAACGATTTCGATGAGCTTGGTCGGGTCGTTGTCGAGGTCCACCATATTTCCGGCCTCCTTGGCTGCCTGCGTACCGCTGTTCATGGCGACACCGACGTTTGCCTGAGCCAGTGCGGGAGCGTCGTTCGTTCCGTCACCCATCATGGCGACCAGTTTGCCGGCTTCCTGCTCCTTCTTGATATAGTTCATTTTGTCTTCCGGCTTGGCTTCGGCAATATAGTCGTCTACGCCAGCCTTTTCAGCGATATATTTTGCAGTCAGCGGGTTATCGCCTGTCACCATAACGGTCTTGACACCCATCTTGCGGAGGCGTTCGAAACGTTCCTGTATTCCCGGCTTGATAATATCCTGCAACTCAATCACACCGATAATAAAATCATCCTGCGAAACGACCAGCGGCGTCCCTCCGTTGCTGGTAATCTTTTCCACCAGTTCGGCTACTTCTTCCGGATATTTATTTCCGGCAGCCTCGCTCATCCGGCGGATGGCATCGAAAGCTCCTTTGCGGATACGCGTTCCGTCTTTCAGGTCGACGCCGGAACATTTCGTTTCCGCCGTAAATTTAATCATGCGGGAACCCGACGTACTCAGGTCGCGGATGCGGACACCCTTTTCCCGTCCCAGTTCCACGATAGATTTACCCTCAGGCGTTTCGTCGGATAAGGATGCCATCAGGCAAGCCTGAACAAATGCCTGTTCGTCAATCCATTTTACAGGATAGAACTGGGTTGCCTTACGGTTGCCAATCGTGATCGTTCCTGTTTTATCGAGTAGCAGCGTGTCGATATCGCCCGCCGTCTCCACAGCCTTGCCGGATTTGGTAATTACATTTGCACGCAAGGCACGGTCCATGCCGGCGATGCCGATAGCAGAAAGCAGCCCGCCGATCGTCGTCGGAATCAGGCAGACGAACAAAGAGATAAAGGCAGCAATCGTAATCTGTGTATTCGAATAGTCTGCCATCGGCTTCAATGTCCCGCAGACAACCACGAACACCAACGTAAAACCTGCCAGCAGGATGGTCAACGCAATCTCATTGGGTGTTTTCTGGCGGGAAGCGCCCTCAACCAGGGCGATCATCTTATCAAGGAAACTTTCGCCCGGCTGCGTAGTCACTTTCACACGTATCTGGTCGGACAAAACTTTCGTACCGCCCGTTACCGAACTTTTATCGCCGCCTGCCTCGCGGATGACCGGCGCCGATTCGCCAGTGATGGCACTTTCGTCGATAGAGGCGAGTCCTTCGATAATCTCACCGTCGGAAGGGATGGTATCGCCTGCCTCGCAGATAAAAATATCGCCTTTCTTCAGTTGCGAACTGCTGACTGTCGTGATACTGCCATTCGCACCGATTAGTTTGGCAGGTGTCTCCTCACGGGTTTTCCGTAAGCTGTCTGCCTGCGCTTTGCCACGTGCTTCGGCTATTGCCTCGGCAAAATTGGCAAAGAGCAAGGTGACAAACAGCACAATGAAAACCAACATATTGTATCCGAACGAACCCTGCGCGTGGTCGCCCGTCGCAGCGGACCAGATGGTGACAAAGAGCATTACGAACGTGACAACCTCCACGATAAACATGATTGGATTCCTGAACATCGTCTTCGGGTTCAGCTTCACGAACGATTGCTTCAAACTTTCTATAACAAGCTCCCTGGGAAACAGGGAAGCGGCTTTATTATTTTTCATATTACTTGTTCTTTTTATGTTTCGATATAAATTGTATATCTATTGACAGAGTTAATTTCATATACCGGAAAATATCAGCTAGATGCTTATAGTGCCGGGAGTAACTTCTCCCCTCTCGAGAGGGGGTAGGGGGTGTGTTAACACATATCAATAAAGCAGGCTTAAAATGCATTAACATGGAAATAGTTTAATTTATACTGAGGGTAGCATGATAAAGCCGGTTTACAGGCTGAGATATGACACACCCCCTGCCCCCTCTCAAGAGGGGAAAAAGTTACAATCAGTTTTTACTAATAAACATTCATCATTTAATAAACTGTGATACGTATTAATTCAATCAATCGTGCTTAATATATCGAGAAATATTCCGCTATCGGCCCCAGCGTCAGCGCAGGGAAGAAAGACAGGGCGGCAACGATAAAGATTACGCTGAACGTCATCACGGCAAATGTGGCCGTATCTGTCTTCAATGTCCCTGCACTTTCCGGGATATATTTCTTTTGTGCCAGCAGTCCCGCAATGGCAACCTGCCCGACGATAGGAAGATAACGGCTGATAATCAGTGCCAGACCAGTCGTAAAGTTCCAGAAATAGGTATTATCGCCCAGTCCTTCAAATCCCGACCCGTTGTTTGCCGAAGCCGACGTATATTCGTAAAGCATCTCGCTGAACCCGTGGAAGCCCGGATTATTCAGCCACCCTCCTTCCGCTTCCACAAAGGCCGGATTATATACCCAATAATAGCATGCCACCGCCGTGCCGATCAGGATAACGAACGGATGAGCCAGCGCCACAATCGTCGCAATCTTCATCTCGCGTGCCTCCACTTTCTTTCCCAGGAACTCAGGCGTGCGCCCGACCATCAACCCGCTGATAAAGACGGCGATAATCAGGAAAGCGTAATAGTTCATGAATCCCACGCCTACACCGCCGAACCAGGTATTAATCTGCATATTCAACATCTCCATCATCCCCGACAGTGGCATCGTGCTATCATGCATGCCATTCACGGAACCGTTGGAAGTCACCGTCGTCGTGCAACTCCACAAAGCGGTGGCAGCCGGACCGAGGCGGGTTTCCTTTCCTTCCATGGCACCGGCCTGCTGGTCGATTCCCATCGCCGAGATCATCGGGTTCCCTTTCGTTTCATAGTATGTATTGATGCCGACACTCACGAGGTAGGCAAACAGCATCACCCCGAATATCGAATAGGCGAGTTTCTTCCGTTTCAGATAGAATCCCAATGCAAACACCATCGCCATCGGCAGGATAAGGATGGACCAGCATTCCACCATATTCGTCAGGTAAGTCGGGTTTTCCAACGGATGCGAAGAGTTAACCCCGTAGTAACCACCACCATTCGTTCCCAACTGTTTGATCGGGATGATTGCGGCAGCCGGACCTTGCGAAACAAGTTGTTCCTGTCCTTCCAGCGTCGTCAGCTTCATCTTGCCGTCGAATCCCATCGGCGTACCTTCTATAATCAGGATAAAACCAACCACCAGCGCCAACGGCAGCAGGATACGTGTACTACTCTTCATCAGCAGATTCCAGAAGTTACCGATCGTATGAGTCGATTTCGATGCCATCGCCTTGAATACTCCTCCCAGGGCCGCCATACCCGTTGCCGCCGTAATAAACTGGAAGAGCATGATGACAAACAACTGTGTAAAATAAGTCAACCCGCTCTCACCGCTGTAATGCTGCAAGTTACAGTTCACCATGAAACTGATACAGGTATTAAACGACAGGTGCGACGACTGGCTCGCATTGCCGTCGGGGTTCAACGGCAGGTATTGCTGGAAATACAACAGGAACATTCCCCAGAAAAACCAAAACAGGTTAATGGTCAGCAATGCTTTGAGGAAGCTCTTCCAACTCATTTCCACGTTCGGGTCGATGCCGCACAGTTTAAAAATCCATCTTTCCACCGGGGCGATGAAGTCCAGGCAGGTCTTCTCCCCTTTATAAACTTTTGCAATGTACTTCCCCAGCGGGTAGGCCAGCACGACCATGAGTACTATTTGCGCGATGCTACCTAATAATTCCGTATTCATCTTTTTACCATCATTATTTGTTTAAAACTTTTCGGGCTTAATCAACACATACATCAGATACCCGAAGATAACCAGGCAGAGTATAAACAGTGCTACGAACATATCTCTCCTCCTTCCTTTAAATCTTTTCGAACCAATCTACACACTTGAAAAAAAACCAGTAGCAAAGGCTACCTACCGCACATAAAAAAATAAATGATACAATTTCATTCTCTAACATAGCTTTGTCTTTTAATCGTTTATACAAATCATTTTGCCCTTCTATATGCCAAAGCCGTGCCAAATCGGAGACAACAACATGTTAAAACCTGTATCACAAATACTTATCAGGAAAACGCTGCGTAACACCGGAAGAGGCAACCCTTCCATTTTGAAAAGGTCGGCCTGTCAAAACGGTAAAGTATATCAAAACGGAAAGATGAAAAAGAGAGTGGAGATATAAAAAAAAGCCCCGGCTTGTGTAGGGCCCGGGGCTTTAATAAAAGTAAAGGTAGCCTATATCTCACGACATATCTGGCTACAGCAGGTCTCACGACCTAATAACTTAAAATCAAAAAAAAATATTATTCGGTAAATTGGTAAGGTACGGTGAACCAGAAACAGGTACCTCTGTCTATTTCCGAATCCACCCATATCCTACCACCTAGCTTATGAACAATCATTTCACATATACTCAGGCCTAAACCGCTTCCCTGAATAAATGTATTCAACTTTGTGAAACGATGGAATATTTCTTTCACCTTATTTTTAGGAATGCCGATACCCGTATCCCTGACAAAAAACTTCAACAGGCTCTCCCTTTGGTCATATTCATAACCAACCGTTATAGTTCCCTTCTCCGTAAACTTCATGGAGTTGTTCATCAGATTGGTCAGCACCTGCATCAAACGGTGTTTGGCAATGACAGCATAACATTCCATCAAACCTTTGCTGGAGATAATCTGCACATCCTTATTTCTGTTCGTCATCCGGGCAGACGTCGCAATCTCGTCGATAATATGGTTTATACAAGTCCTCGATTCGTTAAAGTCGAGCGTTTCCGCATCAATCATTGCCAGGTCGAAAATATCATTAATCAGTTTCAGCAGCAGCGCGTTGTTACTTTCGATAATCCCGATATACTCCTGCTTTTCCTCTTCTGTCTCAACGTTAATCAACAAATTTGAGAAACCGATAATCGCATTCAGCGGCGTCCGTATCTCATGGCTCATATTCGCCAGGAAGGCGGATTTCAACCGGTTGGCCTCTTCGGCGGCAGTGAGAGCATCACGTAGGCTCTGTTCCAGCAATTTTTGTTCCGTGATAGGCATGAAAATACCGTCGAGGGCAATAACATTCCCTTTGCTGTCGTACTCGACCTCAACCAGCATCTCTTCCCATGAGACTTCCTTGTCGTTATATATATTCAGATCACTCAACTGGTATTCGAGATGTCCCCTGCATATCTCTCCGCTGATTAATTGCCTGAACAACTCCCTCGCCTGCTCACGGAAATCGGTATGCACCAGCATCAAAGCCGTTTCCAGCGGGACTTTTTTATCTTCAACCAGCCTCCGGTGTGTCTTTCCGGTCAACGAATCATATTCGGCCACCATCTTTTTTACGGAGAATATATCATTCTTTATATCATAATACCAGCAGACCATATTGGCAGCCTCTATCGCTATCGACAGTTTATAATTCACCAGTTCGAGATTTTCGCGGTAATTTTTCAGCTTCGTCACATCGACAAAGAACACATCCACTACATCTTCTTCTTCCGATAGACGGATTATAACTGTATAATAAGATCCGTTTATCAAATATTCACCCCTATGCGTTTCTTTCGTAATCAATATTTCTTGAGAAATATCCAGAAACCGCTCCATTGATCCCAATGAAGTCTGTTCCAGTTGTTCTCTATTTTTATGCAGGATATCTATTTTCGGCAGTACCTTTTCATTAAAAGCTTTATTAACATCGAGCACCAAAAGGTCGGGCGCCTCCCTGTCGCTCCGGATTTTACACCGCAAATATGGGATAGGCATGTTGTCGAATAAATCACGGTATTTAAGAAGCAATTTATATTCGCGGGTCCGCATCTTCGATTTTATATGCCTGATATAGATGATTGTAAGTAGTGCAACAATGATGGAAGCAAGGAAATAGAGGCTGAATATCAGCAGGTCATAATGTTCGATAAAATTCAATGGCTTTTCCAGCATGGAAGAATTTTCAGCACGAAACACATTCCTTCCTATTGCCGGAAAAATATTTATCGCAGAGATGCACCCTGCATATATCTTTCCGGTAAAATATTCCAGTAAAATAAATATACCGATGTTGCGCTTCATAATTTTATTTTAGACCCAAGTTATACCCTTTTAATAAATTCATTGTATTTTCTGTTTCATCTTACCTACATATGAAGAATAGTTGAAAAACATTGCTTTTATATTATCTGCAAAGTTATTGTAATAAATCTATTCTTCAAAGATAATTTGTAATTAAATCCATGAAAACCATTGATTTTTATTAACTATCACAAAAATAGCACATAAAAAACATAATATGGAATATCAAATTCGTATCAAAAATGCAGGCGGAAACCTCGCGGCCTCCGCCTACCCCCCTTATCAATCCTAACCTCCTATTCAATTTCAGGACGGTCGCCACCGCTACTTCCTCCCGATGATGGCGGGCGGGTAGTTCCGGTGCTTGTCTTTCCTCCCTTGCCTGCTCCGAGGCTGTCGGAGATGACGACACGGTAATGATCGATACGCGCGTTCCACCATGCGAACAGTTCGGCGTATTTATCATCTCCTTTGACGAGTGCCAGGGCATTTAGTTTTTCCACCAATGCGTTATAAGCCTTCTCGTAAATGGGACGTGTCATTTCGGTACTTCCTTTTCCGCTCTTTTCGGAGTGTTCTTTCGAGCGCTTCGATGTCAGCTCGGCACAAAGGTCGTTCGCTTTTTTAAGTTCGGCTATCCAGCCGTCCAAACCTAAGAGAGTAGCGTCCGCCTTGTATTTATCGGACGCCAGTTCCTGCAAAAAGTTATTGATGAAACTTGTCTGGTCGTCGAACGAGCGCCGTTGGGCACCGGTAAAAGTATCAGCCAATACGCTCAGACGCAAAGCACCGTCTCGCTTATCCTGATCGAAGTGTCTCAATCCGTTTCTTATTTCTATAAGTATGGCAACATGCAGGTTACCACGCTGTTTGTTACCCGTAGTCATCTGTTCGGTAATAGAACTTTTGGCAACGTTGACAATGCTATCATCGAACGCCTGCAATTTTGCCTTATAATCGGGAAATATATCGGTTATCTCCAGTGTATCGTCGCCTTTGGCTTCGATAGCTGTTTCTATTTCACGACCGAACGTCAGACTTTCGTTGTTCTTCAACCGTGTTTTTGTTCCAAATGTTTGTATTTTAGTCATAAGTATGTGTTTCTATTCTTTTAGTACCTGGTAAAAATATTTTCAATATTTTACAATAACATTACGCTCTAGACACAATCCCCCGATACTTATATCGATGAAACAAAAAACCCTTTAAACTGGTTCGATACTTATATCGGGGGCGCCTTCGTTGTGTAGAAAGCTTTCGATACGAATATCGAAAGCTTTGGCTGCCGTATGTGTCTCACGACAAAAAATCGGCATATCTAGTATTAAATGATTTGCTTGAAAACAATTTTATCGTTATCTCTAATTTTTATTCTCGCTTCCTCCTTTTGTTTATCAACATCCGGAGGATGTTCAGATTGTCTTTGTTTCATTTTTATTAGATTTAAGTTATGGCCCGTCAAGGGGTCAAATTATATTTACGTTTATATTTATTAACAGCAAAATGACTAGAAAAAACGTTCCTTTTTTCTAGTCACGTTTAAGTTTTTCTTTAGAAATAATCATATCCGATTAAATAACGCTCATTATGATAAGAAAATCAATCATTCTCTTTGATTTTTTTTGAAATAATATTTGTTTATTTAATTATTTTTCCTTCCTTTGCAATGACAGGAAAAAAGGAACGATTAATTTAGTCATTCACACTTAACACTTTTCACGATTGTTTTTCAATGGATACAAGCAGGTTATTCATTTAGGATTTAACATGTTTCAATTGTAAAAATCCCCTATTAGTATATATATTTTTTTATTAATAAAAAATCAATCTTATGAGGATTTCGGTATTGATTGATTTTACAATAAGTTTTCAGTCTTCCTTTTCAAAAAATAGATTCCTTCAAAACGAAATAGCTATCTTTGCATCTAATCAATAAAACTTAGTAGAGAATGGATAAGCAAACGGTCTTTCCGAAAAGACAAATCGTCGATATTGAAACGTGGGAACGGAAAGATAACTTTAATTTCTTCCGGAATTTCCTGAATCCGTGTATCACTATTACCTCCGAAGTGGAATGCACGGCGGCAAAAGAGAAAGCGAAAAAGAACGGGCAGTCCTTCTTCATACATTATTTATACGCCATCTTGCGGGCGGCAAACGAGATTAAGGAGTTGCGCTTCAGAGTAGATGACGAAGGGCAGATAATATATTTCGAGACTGTCGATGTCTTATGCCCCATCCGGATGAAGGAGAACGGGAAATTCTTTACGGTCAGGATTCCATGGATAGCCGGATTTGAGGACTTCCATCGGGAGGCGCGACGTATCATCGCCTCTATCCCGGAGGACGGAGACCCGTATAATGCCGAAAACCTGTCGTCCGAAGAAAACCGGTACAGTGTTATCCTGGTGAGCGCGACGCCCGACCTTTATTTTACATCGATGACTCATACGCAGGAGCGCGAAAGCGGTAGCAGCTACCCGTTACTGAACGTGGGGAAGGCGGTGACGAGGGAAGGAAAACTGGTTATCCCCGTCGCGATCAACGTGCATCACGGGTTTGTGGATGGGGCGCATCTGGCGACGTTCTATCAGAAGGTGGAAAAATATTTGGGATAGTATCCCTTCCCCTCTCGAGAGGGGACAGGGGGTGTGTTATAGTTAACTACAACCCGTATTCCTCAATCTTCCTATACAGCGTAGTCAACCCGATCCCCAGCAGGCGGGAAGTTTCGGTTTTATTCCCGTTCGTATATTTCAGGACTTTCTGTATATGCATTTTTTCAACGCCGCTCAGGTCGAACCCGGCATAGGCTTCGTTTGCCGAGGCATTGGGTTGCTGAATGTTCAGGGGCAAGGAATCCGGTGTCAGCACATCGCCATCCGCAATAATCAGGCTGCGTTCCACCACATTCCGGAGTTCGCGGACATTTCCTTTCCAGGCGTATTTTTTCAGCAGGTTGATATAATCAGGCGAAATCGTTTGGATTTCCTTGCCCATCTTTGCCGACAAAGCCGCAACGAACGCCTTCACATGCAACGGAATATCCTCCGACCGTTCCCGTAACGGCGGCAGATGTATCTGGAAAACGGAAAGGCGGTAAAACAAATCTTCGCGGAAATGTCCCTCGGCAATCTCTTTGGAAAGATCGCGGTTAGTGGCGGCAATGACACGGACGTTGACCTTTAGCGGACGTGTATCGCCAATCTTGATGAACTCGCCGGTTTCCAGGATACGCAACAGCTTGGCTTGCAGGTCGAAAGCCATTTCACCGATTTCGTCGAGGAAGATAGTGCCGTTGTCGGCCTCCTCGAAAAGTCCTTTCGTCTCCTTCAAAGCACCCGTGAAAGCGCCGGCTTTATGGCCGAACATCTCGCTCTCCAGCAGGTCGCGGCTGAAAGAAGAGCAGTTGATAGCCACAAAGGCTTTTCCGCTGCGCGAACTGTGTTGGTGGATGGACTGGGCGAAGACTTCCTTTCCGGTGCCTGTCTCGCCTGTCAGCAGCACGGGTACATCGGTTTGCGCCACCTTGCGGGCCAGGGCGATCGCCTCCTGTATGGCAGGCGATTTGCCGACGATGGTGTCGAACGAATATTGCCGGCCGACCGGCGAAACGGCAGCTTTCTCCTGACAGTAGGCGGCGGAGGCTTTCTCCATAGCTTTGGCGATCAGGGGGAGGATTTTATTGTTGTCGTCGCCTTTGGTGATATAATCGAAAGCACCGTTCTTGATGGCTTGCACGCCGTCGGGGATGTTACCGTGGGCGGTCAGCAGGATGATTTCGGAATGGGGGCGCAGCTTCTTTAGTTCGCGTACAAGTTCAACGCCGCTGCCGTCGGGCAGGCAGACGTCGCACAGGATGACTTCGGGGGTGTGTTGTTCCAGTTGTTTAAGACCTGCCCGGCAGGTGGACGCCTGGAACACATCGTAACCTTCAAGTCCGATGATACGTGAGAGTAAACCTAAAATCTGCTTTTCGTCGTCAATAATCAGTACTTTTCCCATACTTTCAACAATTCTGTAACGCAGGCAAATGTACGATGATTATTTTTTCCGGCAAGGGGATGCGGGGCAATATGCTGAATTTTATAGCATGCTGATAAGGGCTTGCTTGTTCAGTATCTTCACCTTGTTACGCGAGATGCGGATGAAACCGCTGTCTACGAGCTTATTGATTTCTTTGGAAAGGGCGGGCCGCGTGACGCCGAAATACTCGGCAAGCTGCACCTGGTTGTGCTCCATATCGACCGTGTCTTCTCCCTCTTTCAGATGGTCTATCAGATAATAAATGTAACGGCTGCGGATGCCGCGGAAAGAGAGGACACGCAGGCGGGTCATGGTGCATTTGTTGCAACTGGTGCTGACGCAAAGGAAGTTATGAAGGAGCACGGGCATCGAATGCATCATCTTAAAGAATGAATCTTTGGAAATCTTCATCAGGACGACATCTTCCTCGACCGAGAAGGTGGCGGGGAACTGGTTCTTTTCGGCAAAAACATGCGGAGTGGCAAAGGTGCGCGGGGCTTTGATGACCTCTACCCTGACTTCGCCTCCCGAGACATCGACTACGTCTACGTTCAGTTTGCCTTCGAGCAGAACGTGTATGGCCTGGCACGGCGAACCCTGATGGATAATCGTTTTTCCTTTCGGATGGTTCTCTAGTGTGTATTCCAGATTCTCCAGGAAGTCTTCCTGCATCTTCTGCGTGAAATTCCGGAACAACGGTATTTGAAAGATATCGGTTATATTCATTCAGCATCGATTTAGTGTCGGAAATGTTTCTTACAAAGATAAGAACATTTCCGACACCTGCAAGTTACCACTTGGCAATAAATATTCTTGGGTTGATGTTGATCGACAACCATCCCCAGTCTTGCCAACTATCTTTACTGCCTCCCTTGACGGCTTCCATCGTCGATGTTCCCAGCATCGTGGAGTAGCCGGCGGAGAATTTCACGTCTTTCATAATCTGCCAGTCCACCTGGAGGTCGAGTTCGGAACCCAGTCCGCGGTCGAGGTCTTTTCCCTTAATCGTTACATCGCTTGTGGTGGAGAAATAATGGTAGGCGAGCGACAGGTCGACTTTTTTCGACGGTTTGAAGGCGAGCTTCACCTGATTGTCCCAAAGTCCCGGATTGAAACCGTCCTGGAATGGGGTGGCATAATAATAATCCATCGCGCCGTAGAATTTGTGATGGGTTCCGTACAGCGGGTCGAAGGCCGTGTATTTGGCATCCGGGCCGTCCGTATTGTCTGCACCGCTCAGGTAATCGCTGCCGAGGGCAACACTCCATTGCGAATTGATTTTATAAGCGGCATTCAAAGCCCAGAGGAAAGCGGAGACGTCACGTTTCTTCGCATTCTTACCGGACTGGTAATAGAAGGTACCGCCAAAGGTCCAGTCGCCCGGCTGATAATACAGGTTCGCTCCCATCGTTTGCATGAACTGGGTGTCGGAAACCTTTTCTTTCGGGTCGCCGCCTTCCAGTCCGAGGTTCATGAAAAGGAAAGAGGCTTTAAATTCTTTGCTGCCGATATGCTGGTACCAAAGGGTTTGCATGTTCTTGTAAGGTTGCGCGCCCTCGGCATAGAAGGTGCCGCCTATTTTAGTTTCGTCGTTCTGGTTAAAGGCGAGGATGAGATGAAGTTTGTTCTGTTTGTTCTCATAACCCAGTTTCAGGGCGTCGTGATAACGGCCGGCGATGTTCCAATCCAGTCCGCCGAGGATGCGTTCGTCGTCGTAGATGAGCGACTGGCGTCCGAGCTTAGCAAAGAGGCCGTATCCGAAGTCGAGTTGTGCCCAGGCCTCGTTCAGGATGAAACGGCCGTTCTTGTCGATCTGCGGGTCCTGTCCCCAGACGCCTACGTGCTGTGCGGAAAGGCCGATCGAGAGGTTCTGCCGCTCGTAATTCATGGAGAGGCGGGCACGGTTATTGATGAAGCCGGCCGGCTCCTGCCCTTCGCTACGGGGATTTAAAACTCCGTTCCTGTACTCTGCACGCGGACGTATCTGCGCACTCATCGAGAATGTATTCTCTTTATCTTTGGATATTTCATTCTCATCTGCTTTCATCCACATCGAGCTTACCAACAGAAGCCCGGAAAAAACAATCACCCGTTTCTTCATATCATTTATGTTTTAAGTTGATATTTCTTTTTATTTGTTATTCCATATTGTAAACGTGTACGCTGTTGCCTTGTGCCGATGGCAGATAATTCACGCCGAACCAGCAAACTTGCAGCAAGATAAAAGCGAACACCAGTATTCCAAGGGCTGACCTGTACTGTTCATTCTTCTGAAATCGGAAGTGTATATACAGCAGATTGCCCAGCCAGGTCGCTGCTGCCCAGGTCTCTTTCGGGTCCCAGCTCCAGTAATGCCCCCAGGATTCTTTCGCCCAGAGCGCCCCGAAAAGCATCCCGATAGTCAGGAAAGCAGTTCCCACATAGACCAGGTTATCGCAGAGATTCATTACACCCAGCTCAATCGCCCTCTTTCGCGACCGGACCAGTAGATAGACGGCCACCACGGCCCCCGCTCCCAGCATCGCATAAGCAAACATATAAACAATCACATGCGGTGCAAACCAGGGACTTTGCAAGGCAGGCATCAGTGTCTTATTATGTATCTCCGGCTTAAACAGGTTGATACAAATAAACACCAGCGACATGACCGTACTGAAAGACAAGATCCATTTATAGCGCCAGCGGATATAAGTAATGATTCCGGCCACCGGCAGGAAGAAGGAGTACCACAGGCGCGTCTCCCCCATCGTCCGCAACGGCGGTCGTTCCAGCGACACCCACATCCCGACAATGAAAGCCATAAAGATAGCCAGGCCGGCAACCGTCCACAAAACCACCTGCAACGACTTGCCGGGCCGGTAAGCCGCCATTGCCCCCATGCCCCAGCAGAATACGGCCGGCAAAGCAAAATATATCAAATGATTCCATTCCATACGTTATACTGTTTTTGCGTCATTAACCACCGTCTGTTCCGGCTTATTCCCGGGTGCCAGAATGAAGAGGCAGACGGAGCCGAGCAACATCATCAGAATGCCGGTATATACCAACGGAAGCCACGGGTCTTTCACCAACTCGAAGATGCTCAGGCGGCTCCATTTCCCTTTTGTTTCGTCGTAGCTTAGCTGATAAATCTTCCAGCCGGACATACTGAAAGGCTTATTCACTTCAATCAATGCCTCGGCCTGCTCCTTTTCCTTCGTATACACCAAGACCTCGGAGGCGAAGCGTTTCGGTTCGCGTTCCGGCATGACCAGGCTCACCTCCTCATTCAGTTGCAGTGATACGTACGGGAACATGAAACTGCCGCAACTCACCCAACCGCTTTTTTCGACACCGCTTGCCTTATTGCGGGCAGTTACGTATAAGGTGGTTGTCGCCCCTTCGGAATGAAAGGCGACAAAGTTGACCGTGTCCTTTCCGGGGACGCAGGCGGCCATCGGCAACAGGTCGGTTACTTCTATCTCCCAATCCAGCAGGTTGCCGGACAAAGGAGTGGATTCGACCAAGATGTTTTCAGGATTCTTTTCGGGCAACGCTTTACCGTCCGCATTGTCGATAATCAACAACTTTGGAGGATATTCGTCGATTGTAAATGATTTCAGTTCGATGGCTAAAGGCAGTTCCTGCATTTCTCCGGCTTCGTCGGTTGCCCGCCATTCCGGTTCGCCTTGCGGAACCGTCATCCGCAGACGTTGCAAGTCACCATTTCCTAAAATGGCTGCCAGCAACGTAATGAATAATCCGGCATGATTCAGGATAAAAGGAACATCTTTCCATTTAAAACAGCTTATCTTCCGAATCGTCACCAACCCCAATACGGAGAGAAAATAAAGGAACAGCAGCATAAAAGGCCACGAGACCGTCATTTGCATGAAACCTAACCCGGACAGTAGTCCTCCGTGAGTAACCGTCGCAGAGGGAGCCACTTGTCGGGTCAGTCCCATGATGATAACCAAAACCATCCAGGCCGTCAAAGACGTAATACTCGCCGTCAGGCTGTAAAACCACTGCAAAACAGCAGCTTTACGGCTCGCGGCATATACCATTATCAAGAAAAACAGGAACACTCCTCCTGCTATAGCGTTCAGGGGATACCGGAAAAGAGTCGCGTCCACCTTCCCGGTTGTCATTTGCAGAATGACTCCGGTAATGAACAGGCCGATGCTTATCGCCCATCCTTCTGCATATCCCCAGGGTTGCTTCCACATAATCAGATCTTTTCAGCCAGACGTTTGTTTGCTTTCGCTTCCTTAATCCATTCCGGAACGACAGTGTTCAGGAATTTCTCTTTTGCCTGACGTTCGGCAGCCATATCCAGACCGATATATTGCTGTGCTTTTTCCTTTGTCGAGATATCCGGCATCGGAACATCATCTGTATAACCCAATTTAGCTAATACTTTGGATACAGCCAGACGTGCCTGCATGGTCCTGTCGAGGCCGTTACCCAGGATACGTTGTATCTCCTGCGGTGCATGGAATGCTCCACCGTGGGAAGCAACACCGAAATCCCAACGCCATTGTGCCTGACGGAGCAGTTTCAATACCGGAGCCATCTGGTCTTCCGTTGCGCCTTTATCCCAGGCAAACTTTGCTTCGATATGTGCTTTTGCCAGTTCGGCTTCCAGGCGGTTACGCATTTCGTTTGCCTTGTTCTGACGTTCGTAAACATTATTACGCAAAGTTTCTTCGCTTTCACGATGGCAAACCTGGCAGGTACGGTCAATCATAGCCAGCGGGCTCATGATATGGTGGTCACTGTATTTCACGCCGCCTTCGCTTTTATAAGGCATATGGCAGTCGGCACAGGATACGCCACGCTGTGCATGGATACCCATCATCGACAATTCATAATCCGGATGCTGCGCTTTCAGAATCGGTGTACGGCTCAGTTTATGGGTATAGTCTGCGAAACCTTCTTCGTCATAATAAGCCTCCATGTCTTCAACAGTAAAGCCTTTATCCCAGGGGAAAGTCAGATACTTGCCGTCACCCTTGAAATAATATTCCACATGGCACTGCGCACAAACCAGTGAACGCATTTCCTGCTGGGTCGCCTTGGTGATGTCGCGTCCCTGGCGCTGGAATGCTTCAATCAAGGCCGGACGACTGATATGCAGATTCATATTCTCCGGTTCATGGCAATCGGCACAACCGATAGGATTCACAATCTCCGTTCCCATTGCCGCCCATTTGCTCTTATAGAAATTATCTACTCCTATCGCCTGCATCATACGGGGAACGTCCGGGCTCTTACAAGTCCAGCAAGTTGCCGGCTGCGGACCTTCATCGGGCGTCATCGGAGCGCCGACACGCAGGGTATGACGCATATCGTCAATCGCATGCATATGACCGCGTGGAGTTGAATAATCTTTAGAAAAAGCATATCCGGCCCAAAGAATAACCATTTCGGGACGGGCTGCCAGCACATCGACCATCTGGTTTCCGTTATACTTGCTTTGAAAACTGGTATCCATCGTCTGCGTCCAGGTTTCATATTCCCGCGGATAGTTCGGGGCAAACTTTTCGTTTACCGACTCAATGCCGGTAATCTCGACTTTCTTGTTATTCATCACACTGGCAATCTCGGCCCTCCGTTCATTGATCGAGGCAGCGAGTACGCCCAATACGAAAACAACGGCCATTGTCCCGCCGAACAACAACCAGCCTTGCCATGATTTAAGTTTCTTTTCCATATTCGTTGATTTTTATTTATTCGTTTTATTTAAGCATATCTTTCAGCCATTGCGGCGTATTGGTTTTCGGATAAGGCACAATGGCCGAAGGAGTGGACGAGAGGCTGTTGAAACCTCCGTGCGGAACATCGCGGTGACAGTCCCAACAGGCTTTTCCTTCACCCGCCATCGCCATATTGTGGTCGATACGTCCGGTGTTTACAAATTCGGTATTCAGTTGCGTGTGGCAACGGACACAGTTGTTCATGATTACTTCAGCGCTTTCGTCGATAGCCTGTATTACCTGCGGTTCGCCACGCATCATAAAGACAGCGGCATGTCGCATACCGTCCATTCCTTTGAAAAACCATTTCTTTGCGGCGTTTTCGTGCGGCACATGGCAATCGTTACAAGTAGCGTTCCGGCTATGCGAACTGTGACTCCAGGTAGCATAATAAGGCCCCATGATATGACAGTTCACACAGGTCGACGGCTCATCAGACAAGTAACTCCAGGCCCTCGATACATAAAATGTATAAAAGCCTAAACCACAAATCGCTCCGCTCGCGACAATGGCAAATAATTTCCATCGCCTGGAAGGAAGAATCGCGTTTATTATCTCTTTTATCTTCATACAGCCTTAATTAAAGTTTAATTCTTGACAAATATCTTAAATCGAGTACAGGTAAAGTGTAATAAATATTACATTGCGCGAAAATTATCCAACAAATGAGAAAAGTTTTATTCATGGCAGTCTCCGCACTGCTGATCTGCACCTCGTGTGTAACGAAGAAAAAATACCTGGAAGCCGAAAATGGGCGGCTCGAAGCCATCGGCCGCGGCAATGCTTTACAAGAACAACTGGTCGATTGCAAAGATGCCGGTGACAAACTGAACGAGCGCCTCGCCGCCCTCCAGCGAGACACGGCAAAGATGGGCAGCAACATCCGCAACTATCAGACGATGCTGAATTCGAACATGACACAACAGGAAAAGTTAAACTCCCTCCTCAGCCAGAAGATGGAAGAATTGAACGAGCGGGAACGGACAATTAACGAATTGCAGGACATGATTAATGCCCAGAACGAAAAAGTTCAAAAGCTGCTAAGCAGCGTAAAGGATGCCTTATTAGGTTTCAGCAGCGAGGAACTGACTGTTACGGAGAAAGACGGCAAAGTATATGTCGCCATGTCGGATAAGTTATTGTTCGAATCAGGAAGCGCCCGGGTGGATAAACGTGGAAAAGAGGCATTGGCTAAACTGGCGGAAGTCCTCAACAAGCAGTCGGATATAGATGTATATATCGAAGGCCATACCGACAGCAAACCGATTAACACGGCACAGTTCAAAGACAACTGGGATCTGAGTGTAATCCGTGCAACTTCGGTTGTCCGCATCCTGACAAAAGATTACGGCGTGAATCCGTTACAGATACAGCCTTCCGGACGTGGAGAATATATGCCGGTAGCAGACAACGAATCGGCTGAAGGCCGCAGCAAGAACCGCCGGACAGAGATTATTATGGCACCGAAGCTGGATAAATTATATCAGATGTTACAATAACCTATAATAGCGGGAATGTGTCAAAAGTCGCTATCCTGTCTGTCATCCCGGGCTTAACCCGGGATCGTATACTACGTTGATATGCACCATTTAGTATAAGTTGGCGGATCAAGTCCGCCATGACAAAACGGACTTTTGCAACAGTCCTGTTATTCTATTGACCTATAGTGGATTTTTAATCGAAAAAAAGCTCCACTCCAAATCAAAGGGAGAACATGGGTACCAGATATCTTGTTTCTCTCCCCCTACTTCCTGAAAAATATGGATGAGACAGGTAGATGTTTTTAGGTATTTATCTCCATTTTCTTTCAATACGCTTACTTGACCAATCCCTTTGTTTTCAAATTCTCTGGTCGAATATCCCAAATTCGTATATTCCCTGAAAGAAGCCAAACTTTCTTCGTTATCCTTCACTTCTACCGATGCTTCATATATATAATACAAATAAGATTTATCAAACCCTGATTCCTTTGCTACATTTCCTGGAAGTGCACCTTTGCACACGTCAAGAGCTTCACAACGCGTAAATCCTTTGACAGCCACACTGTCATAATCATCAAATGTAAACCAGGTTATCTCCGGTTCCGATAAATAGATTTTTTTATCATACTGGAACTTTGTCTTTGAACAAGAGAGTAAAGCAAAGACAACTAACAGACTATAAATAAATGACAGATTCTTCATAATTCCTTAATTTAATATTAAATACTAGTCTTTTCATTCGTAAAACAAACTATTTATCCTCTTTTGATTTTACATCTATATCTTTAAAGGAAAAACAATGCCACTCCAAATCGAAAGGGGAACACGGATACCAGATATCCATCTTTTTACCATCCTTTTCCTGGGAAATATAGATTAGATAAGTGTTCATGACAAATGAATCATCAAGACTGTCATAATCTTTTACAGTATTGGAAACCCCAATATAACCCATATCCGGAAAAGAATATCCCAATTTAGTATTTTGATCAGCATACATAATAATAAAATCCTCCTCATTCATCTTAAATTCGGCAGTAACCGCGCAGATATAATAAACATAAGATTTATCGTATCCCGAATCCTTCACAACACTATCAGGCAGCATACCTTTATGTTCATCCCCGATAGTCCAGCTATTAAATCCCTTCACTACGATACTGTCCCCTTTCTCTACAGGATACCGGTTCACTTCCGGCTCCGACAAATACAAATAAACCTGACCGTTAAAACCAATCTCTGTCTTAGAACACGACATCAAGGTCAACATCAATAATAGATAAAACACAAACATTCGATTTCTCATATCATTCTCACATTTTAAATACTTCTATCCATTAAACGCCAGCCTTTGTTTCATATTGCGTGAGTGATAATCAATAAATTATTGTATGAGGCAGTGATAATAAAATATAAAAAAGACTCCCCCCTAATATTATTTATCATTAAATATTTATCATCTACTATCATACTATCATTATTTGATATAAATACATAATTATCAACACCCTATCTTATGACAGTAAGTGCTTTTAACTATCATATATCTATCATGCAACTATCATACCCGCTTAAAAAGTAAGATAGGAAACGTCTTCTTTTGGATAAATATATAGCTAAAAATCAACAACATAGTAACATATATTGCTTGACACCCGGGTCTTGACACCTTCGACACCCGGGTGTTCGCATCGTCAAGATGGGGGTGTAAAACAGGGTAAGATGGGCATCCCGGCAACAAAAAGTCTGTATTCGGGTGAAATTAAGTCATTGTTTTGGGATAAAAAAGTAGTAGACTAACGAATTATGAGAGACAGCATGTAACCGGGCAGTCATCTTTTTAAGGTCAAAAAGATGGCTGCTTAGTTAAAATAGAGTTAAAATGATGGTTGCATGATAGATATATGATAGTTAAAAACACCTACTATCATAGATTAGAATGCTTATAATCATACATTTATATTAACCAGTGATAGTATGATAGTAGAATTAAAGATAATTCTACTTCTTACATCTTATTGCAAAATACAGAATATACAGAAATGCAATCAACGGCACAAAGAATCCGATTGCCATATTGTTTTCCCCGATATATCCCATCAGCATCGGACTGAAAGCGCCACCAGCCACTCCCATCACGATATAGGAAGATGCCTTTTTGGTATAAGCGCCCATCCCTTCCAGACCTAACGCAAAGATTGTCGGAAACATGATGGACATAAAGAAGAATGAAATATACAACGCATACAAAGATATCGTTCCGGCAGAAACAATTACCAACGCCATGCAGATGGCATCAGCCAAAGCAAACCAGGTCAGCAATTTTCCCGGAGCCATCCATTTCATCGTAAAACTTCCGGAAAGGCGGCCAATCATGAATAAAGCCATCCCGCCAAACGCAAGTATCCGCGAGGCTTCGATATTCGTCATCTGCGGGTCGAGTTCCGTGACATAATTAATAAAGAAACTAAAGATACCGGTTTGCGCCGCACAATAACAGAACTGGGCAATCACCGCCCGTACAAACTGCCCATGCCTCCACATCGAAGTGGCGGGGAGTTTTGTATCAAGTCTATTTTCCTCCTGTTCCTCTACCTTTATCTCCGGCAAACGAGTGAAAAAGAAAAGGATAGCTACCAATAAAACGATACCGCCCACAAGAATATAAGGTTTCGTCAGGGTAAACGGGTCATCCTGCGCACCTCCGAAGATTAAAGCCCCACCAACCAGCGGACCAAGTATCCAGCCCAACCCGTTAAACGATTGCGACAAATTCAGACGCTGCGCACCCGACTCCGTCGGTCCCAGAATAGTCGAATAAGGATTGGCTGCCGTCTCAAGAATACACAACCCGCAGGCAATGATAAATAAAGCGACCAGAAAAGGAGTCGCAGAATGCAAAAAGGCAGCAGGGATAAAAGCGAAAGCCCCGGCAGCAAAAAGTAACAATCCCAAAATAATACCTTTCTTATAACCGTAACGTTTCATAAACATTCCGGCAGGCAACGCCATCAGGAAATAAGCGATATAAGTGGAAAACTGCACCAGGCCGCTCTCCGCCTTCGTCATTGTGAAAGCGCCCTGGAAATGTTTATTCAGTACGTCCAGTAAACCATGCGCAAATCCCCACAACAGGAACAGGCTGGTGATAAGTATGAATGGAACGAGATATGATTTTCCATTGGGGGCAGCAAATAAGCTTTGTTTGTTTTTCTTTTCCATCAGATTCTTTTGATTCGGGTAATTGAAATATGTCCATCAATTGCCATTTCTCCGCGGATATGGCGCCGGAAATGACTTAACAGATTGCAAAGGTAATTCTTTTCTGCCAATAAACTATGTATAATCAGGACCTCGCAGATATTGGAGGTCTTGACCGGTTATTTCTTTTTCAGATAATAATTCGGATTAAAGTAGGAAATCCGGTAAGCAGAGTCCGGAGCGTTACGGTATAAATTGATCGTATTAAAAACCAACTTTGCCGAATCCATATCGAACTCAAGTAAAACAGGGAACATCTTTTCAGGAACAGAATCATAAGGAGTCAACCCGGCTTTTGCCAGCTGGTTGTTCCAGAATGTCGTCAAGCTCTCCTGGTAGATAGTATCTCCTTTATGGTTGAATAGATAAAAAGTATCCCGCTCTGTCGTTGTCCACATTTTATCGGGATTTTTATATCCGGCAACCGGCATTAAAAACTGATAACCCGAAATATCCACCGGCTCCCCGTTATCAATCTCAAGATAAGCCTGATAGTCATATCTCTTATCTTCCGGAGGGTAGTTATCCCGTCCGGTTTGCGAAATCCGTTCAATATCTTTTGCCGTGATTCCGGGTATATAAGTAACCACCGACAAGAAGACGATCGCCAGGCAGGAAGCATACAGATAACGGCCGTACTGTTTGGTAAAGAATAAAACGGCCAGACAAGTCAGTATCAACCCGACTACCACCAGATACACACGCGGCTCTGTAAATCCGTACTCGTTGATACGATAACAAGCACCCACCCAATACATCACCAAAGCGGGCAATACGGCAAAACTGGCCTGTTTATAAAACCAATCATAATACCTCTTCGTCAGAAAGACCTGGCAACCTTTCAGAATAAAAGTGACAGAAACAAAACTGACAACGATATAAGCCACCGCCCCTTTCGGCAACGACCAGAGAACCGCTACCTTAATAAAATAAAGATACAGAATGACCGCATAGATCAGCAAAGCCGGCGAAAGCACATAATTCAGCAGCACTTCAAACAGCCGGTTACGGCTCTCCTCCTTTTCTTCCCTTTCTTGATTGAACATGAGGAACAACAAAGGCATCCCACACATAAACAGAAGGTAAGCCGAGTCGGTATAGAAACTCCTGTAACTGTTTTCCCATATCTCAAAGATGTATTGTATGGATGTATAGATCGAAATTGCCAGCAAATAAGCAATCCCCGCCAGTAATCCGGCAGACAACAAAGACTTCACATAACGCAACCCGACACGCACAAACTCATCATTATCACGTTTCCAGCCGCTAACCAGATAGAGAAGTTGCACTACAATCAATGAAACCAGATAGGTCGGTTCCCATATCTCATCCTTATCCAGCCACAAAAAAGGAATAAAAAAGAAAGCCGATAAGAAATACAACGGCCGTAGTTTGTGTTGTACGGTCAGTCCGTTCAACATATAGGTTATCAGGAACAGGACCGGAAAATAAGCCAGCGGCGCCGCCAGAAAAGAATATCCGAATGCATACTCGAAATAGACACATCCTGCCAGACTGAAAACGACTGACAACACAACTTCCACCGGATGTTTCCTGACAGCCAGTTTCAACCTGTTTATGAGAACCTCTATTTTCTTTTTCATATTGATTCAACGTTTATTAGATAGAAACGAAGATAAGAACTTCTTATTACATAAAAGCGATGAGAGACGAAATAAATAAACACATATTAGAACAAATCCCATAACTGTTTGTTTTATTAATAAAATCAATAAACGTAATATAAAACATACAGCTATGACTTTAAGTAGAAAATTATCCGATGCTCTGAACGAACAGATACTGGCAGAGATGTGGTCTTCCAATCTCTATCTGTCCATGTACATTCATTTTGCTCAAATAGGTTTGGACGGTTGCGCCCATTGGATGAAAAAACAATCGGAAGAAGAACTCGAGCATGCCTATAAAATGATTGATTATTCTGTAAAACGTGGCGGACAGGTGAAACTGGAACAGATCAATGTTGTTCCGACAGCTTTCGGCACACCGCTGGAAGTATTCGAACATGTTTACCAGCATGAGGTTCATGTTTCCGAGTTGATCGACAAACTGGTAGACATCGCACATGCAGAAAACGACAAGGCGACACAAGATTTCCTTTGGGGTTTTGTACGCGAACAGGTAGAAGAAGAAGCAACCGCCAAAAACATCGTTGAAAAACTAAAACTCTACGGTGAACATCATGTGGCAATCATGGATCATCATTTGGGTAAGAGATAATTGGTTCAGATATTATCAGGTTTGAATGTTACTTTTCTCTTGAAAGAAAAGTAACCAAAAGTTCAAGGCTGCATCCGCCTCGCTACTCAGCCTCCTACGTTCGCTGTCGTCTGTGAACTCGCTGCGCTCAAACAGCACAGCCTCCGGGCGCTCACTGCGGATGCTTCGTTTAACGCTCACCAGATGAGGCCTTTCATAGAACGCTTTGCGTTCTCCTAAGATTGCCGATACTACCTGTTAAATCCGAAAGTTTTTGTTCTATAAGTACCGGTATCGGCCATCCTAAGAGGAAGCACAGCTTCCTTGAAAAGGCCTAAGCGGGTGAACGTCCGCGTAGGGGGAAGACGAAGCGGTTAAAAAAATCCGTTGTCTGAGCGAAGCGAGTTTCGGATTTTTCAGCGAAGTCTTTCACCGGAGCAGTGAAGCCGGTTAAGCCTTGATCTTTTGACTACTTTTCCATCAAGGGAAAAGTAGGTTCAATTATTTCTATATTTACTCTACTACCTTCATTATCGCCTTTCCCCAATATTCCCCCAATACGGCTGCCCCTTTTTCGTTCGGATGGAGATAGAACGTACCGGCATTACCTTCTTCCGGTATTAAATCCGTGAGGTAATTGGCCTTGAAATAGTCGAATGCCTCCGTATCTCCCATAAACACCTGACCGGGAAAACGTTTGGCATACTCTTCGACCAACGATTGCAATACCGGATAATAACTTTGTAGACGGTTTAAACCTTCTTTCAGATACATGGCGCCGTTATATGTATTCGGACTGTACCATACCGGACGATGTAAAACGATTTTACAACTGGGATACAACGCTAGTAACTGGTTGATAATAGCTTTCATGTTTTCTTCATATTTTTCAGGAGAGGCCGGTGCACCGTTCGGACCTGTAATCGCGCTATCGTTCGTCCCCAACATAATGGAAAAGACAAGGGTCGCCCAAGTCTCGTCCGCAAACTTATCGGCAGCCTCCTTTGCCTTCGGGAAAAGTGTTTCCGTTGTCGGCAGATAATCGGTAGTCGTACAGCCGCTTACTCCCTGATTGGAGTATTTGACAGAAGTGACCGACGGTTGCTTTGTCAGGTATAAAGCGGCTTTTACAGGAGGAGCGTCATGCGACGGAGTAGCGATTAACGCTCCCTGGGTAATACTGTTTCCTATAAATACGATGTTCATATTCTTTTTACTTTCCGCCTTCAAAAAAGGACTGCTCATCACCAGTCCCAACAACAGGCAGGCTATTTTCGCGATCTGTTTCATATTCGTTTAGCTGAGTTAATTTATTCGTTTGCGAAGGTAAAAATAAATCAACTATTTCGGGATGTTTTTGCAGCCAAACTTTTGCTCCCTCCGATTCACGTAAAGGATACTCTTCCATTATATCCATCAGTTCGCTCAGCTGCTCATTGGTAAACCTGAAGTTTTTAAAGAAAGCCGCAACGTAAGGGTGAGTTTCGGAAAAGCCTTTAGTAGCAACGGCTTCGATATGTTCTGCATTACCGAACACACCTTTACTGTCTTCCAGAAATTTCAGGTCATAACGGGAAAACATCCAGTGAGGCGTCCAGCCTGTCACGACAATCCAGTCATTATGTTCAACCGATTTTTGCAGGAACGCCGTCATGGTAGGCCCGCTGGAAGGCATCAAAGCCAGTTGTAATCCGTATTCATCAACAGCCTTTTCCGTCAGGTTCATCAGACTGGCACCGATATCGATTCCGATAATTTCATTTTTGAAACGTTCTTTGTGCGCATTCAGTTCTTCTATCGTATTGATCGTTACATAAGACGGAACAGCCAGTCCTAAACGGGCATTTTCAAACGGAACACCAATCGTTTCCAGACGGTCGCCATATTTTTTCATATAGTCGACATGCGTATCCGGAAGCCACGCATCCAGAAACAGATCGACTTTACCGGCAGCGACGGAGGTAAAGATCGGAGCGATATCGGCATTCTTCAAAGTCACTCTATATCCCTGTTCCTCCAGCATTGCCTTTGCCAGGTAACTCATGGCGATGCCTTCCGACCAGTTCACATAGCCGATCGAAATCTCCTTCGGGTCTTTGGCACGACTGCAACCGGCAAGGAACATGAGCACAGCCAGGAGCAGGATCAGGTTGATAAGTATAAATAATCTTCTCATACAATTTTTCTTTTTACAGTTAATCACGCAGGTTTATTTCTTACGAACAAACCCCTGAGTTATACGATCCAGTACAATGGCCAGAATCACAACGGCAATACCGCCTTCAAATCCGAGACCGATCTTCATCTGGGTAATACCTTTCAATACGATCTCCCCCAAACCTCCGGCAGAGATCATTGCGGCAATCACCACCATAGACAATGCCATCATAATCGTTTGATTCACTCCCGTCATAATCGTCGGCAACGCCAACGGCAGCTGTACTTTGAAAAGTAGCTGGCGGGAAGTCGCTCCGAATGAGCGTGTCGCCTCAACGATATCCTCCGGAACCTGCCGTATTCCTAAATCCGTCAAACGGACAACCGGCGGCATGGCAAATATCACCGTGGCAAAAGCACCCGGCACAGGTCCCAGCCCGAAGAACAAGACAGCCGGGATCAGGTAAACAAAAGCCGGCATTGTCTGCATCAGGTCCATAACCGGACGAATTATTTTGGCGGCAATGCGGTTTTGAGCCGTCCATATCCCAAGCGGGACACCCAGGATGAGGGCGATTACGGTAGACGATAAAACCAATGCTACGGTCTGCATCGTTTGTTCCCAGAATCCCATCCCGTAGATCAGGAAAAGTCCCAGCAACGTAAGCACAGCTGTCCCTTTACCGGCTTTATACCAGGCCAGTACCGCTAAAGCCAGAATCATAATGTAAAAAGGTATCCATAACAATCCATGCTGAAAGGTCTCGATGAAACCACCGATAATATTATTGATGACATCAAAAAAATGTGCCCAGTGTTCCGTCATCCAGTTGATGACGATTTCTATATATTTCCCGATATTAATCATAAATCTATTGCGTTTTGAATTATTTCTTCTATTTCTTTCTGATCTTTCCCGGTCATCTCAATGATGATAGCGGAAGGAGAGACAACACCCACCAACCGATTTTCCTCATTGACAACAGGTAAAGCCTGCCGCACTTTCGGAAGTAAAGGAAGCATATCTTCCACCGTAGTATTTTCAAGGACAGAAGGTACTTCTGTCTGTACGATAGAACTGACATCCTTGCTTCCCTCTTTCCGCAATTTCAATACATCTTTATATTGTATCTCACCGATAAACTGATCGTCATTCCCGATAACAGGCAGTGCATACAATCGTCTTTCACGCATTTTACGAAAGATCGCTTCCGGACCGTCTCTTTTAATCCTTACAACGATCGGTTGTTTAAGCATTATCGATGAAGCTGTTACGATGCGTCCCCGATCCACACTTTCTGTAAAACGTGTTACGTAAGCATTCGCCGGATCAGTCAGTATCTCTTCCGGAGTACCGACCTGCACGACTTCGCCATCTTTCATAATGGCAATACGGTCGCCCAGTTTAATCGCCTCGTCCAGGTCATGCGTAATAAAAACGATCGTCCTCTTCATCTTCTCCTGCAAAAGAAGTAATTCATCCTGCATCTGTTCACGGATCAACGGGTCCAATGCAGAAAATGCCTCATCCATCAAAAGGACTTCCGGATTATTAGCCAGTGCACGGGCCAGGCCGACACGTTGCTGCATACCACCGGACAGTTCATCGACCCGCTGATTTTCGTAACCTTTCAGACCGACCAGTTCGATACTCTCCTGTGCTTTCTTCTCCCGCTCTTCTTTAGGAACACCTTGCAATTCCAGACCGAACGAAACATTACTTAATACCGTACGGTGAGGTAATAACCCGAAATGCTGAAAAACCATTGCCAGTTCTTTCCGGCGTATCTGTAATAATTCCTTATCAGACGAACGTGTTATGTCGATCCCGTTCACACGGATCTCTCCCATTGTCGGTTCATTCAGCCGGTTTATGCAACGCAACAAAGTAGACTTTCCACTACCGGACAATCCCATGATAACGAACATCTCCCCTTCTTCAATTTCCAGGTTTGCGTTACGGACTGCGACTGTACATCCGGTTTCTTTCAAAATCTCCTGTTTACTTTTACCTTTCAGTATCATCTTTTTCGCCCTGTTCTTCTCAGAACCGAAAAGGATAGATAAGTTTTTTATTTCTATCTTCGTCATATATCTAATTATTTTGATTTCATACCCGGTGGTTATAGTCCGGATCTGCTTTTTCAGACAAGTACAATCTGGTACCCGGACGCACATAATGAATCCGGAATAACTTTTTGACAATAAACTTTATATGCTAATTTTTACACCCTGGTGGTAAACGGAATCAGTACCGTTACATTATTACAACAAGTAAACCTTGATTTAGTTCATTTAAGGCTAAAAACATCTCGTGTCGGACAAATATTACCGGACAATAAAACGGCTTTCGCCATTTCTCTAAAAAACTTCTAAAGTTCAGTGAAAATCAATAAGATGAATTACATCTGAAAAATATCATATATTTTTGTAAGAAGAAACTTCCGTCAAATGCCGCTCCGCAGAATACCGGAGAAAAAAAGTTTATAAACTGTAGCCTGGAAAAATCAAAGAAGCGTGGATACTGTCAATATATAGACATTGAGGCTCTCGACAGGCCCCCCAACAATATGTATAACAGTACCACGCTCTTATCTATATACACGAACAACTTTACAATTATCTCATTGTGTATAAACAGAAAAGAACATTTGCATTTACAGTACTATTACTTGTTGGGTGAAATTGTCGAGATTTCGATGTCAAATAATATAAAAAAACGCTTATGTCTAACTTATAAAATGCTCATGAAGCAACACCTTGCATTTCATGTGCGGAACAAAGATACACAGAAGATTTAAATAATCAATTTTTCATCTAAAAATATACATGTATACAATAGAAATACATGTAACCATTGTTATTTGATCAGTAAGTATTTTGTTTTCGAGGGCCTCATAAATGTTTTTGAGGACGCCAAAAACAGATTACTACCGGTAAAAAGAATAGGATTACCTAAAACAACCGGTAAACTAATTCGGTAATTCGGAGAGAAACATGTACATTTGCATTTTAAAGTATAAAATTAAATCTGTATCACAATGAAGACGCAATTATGCCAAAAGCTTGTAGTTCTCTTTCTCATAAGTGTATTTGTCAGCGGTTGTAACATCGGGACAAAAAAGACAACGGATAACGATGTGACATTCGATTCGATCAGTGTGGACAAAACATATCACCTCCTGGAAAATCCGGAAAATCCGAATTGTAATCTTCAGATAAACTTCACCTATCCGGCAAAATACGACAATAAAGATATCCTGAAAAAGATACAACAGCAATTTGTGTATTCTTACTTCGGAGATGGTTACGAAAACTTATCCCCCGAAGAAGCGACTGCCAAATATACCGAAGATTACCTGAACAACTACAAAGATTTGGAAGACGAATATAAAGCAGAAGTAGCAAAAGCCGACGAAACTCCGGTCGGAGCATGGTTCTCCTATTTTGAAATGTCGTCCGATGATATAGCCTACAATAAAAATGACATCCTAAGTTACACTGTCAACTTTGAAAATTACACAGGTGGTGCTCATGGCGCCCATTCTTTTACGAATCATGTCATAGATATGAAAACAGGTAACCTGATCAAGGAAGACGACATCTTTATCGAAGGTTTTCAGGAAGACCTGGCACAAATCCTTATAGACCGGATTGCCAAACAAAATACCGTGGAAAATCCGAAAGAACTGGAGAATATAGGGTTCTTCAGTATCGACGAGATTTTCCCGAACGGCAATTTCCTGATTGACGACAATGGTATTACCTATACATTTAACGAATATGAGATAGCCGCCTATGTAGTCGGTGCAACGAATGTACATCTTCCTTATGAAGAAATACAATATCTGCTCAAAAAAGAAAGTCCGATTGCACATCTGGCATTTTAAACATAATCTATGGAACTGATAAAAACTTATTTTCCGGAGCTGAACGAAACGCAACTTGCACAATACGAAGCTCTGTACGATTTATATACTGACTGGAATTCAAAGATCAACGTGATATCACGCAAAGATATCGAGAATCTTTATCCTCATCATGTCCTTCATTCGCTGGGGTTAACAAAAATGATGAAGTTTAAGGATGGTTCATCTGTTATGGATATCGGTACCGGCGGAGGATTTCCCGGTATTCCGTTGGCTATATTCTTTCCTGAAGTACAATTCCATCTGGTTGACAGTATCGGAAAAAAGATCAAGGTCGGACAAGCCGTGGCGGAAGCTATCGGTTTGAAGAACGTAACATTCCGTCACTGCCGGGCAGAAGAGGAAAAACAGCTTTTCGATTTTGTTGTCAGCCGGGCAGTCATGCCATTGGGAGACCTGGTCAAAATATCCCGCAAAAATGTAAAGAAAGAACAGCAGAACGCATTGCCCAACGGATTGATATGTCTGAAAGGCGGTGAGTTGCAACACGAAATACAGGCTTTTCAGAAACAGGCAATCGTTGTTGAACTGGGCGATCACTTCAAAGAAGAATTTTTTCAAACTAAAAAAGTAGTATACGTACCGTTATGATTACAATAAAGGCTTTTGAATTCAATTATTTCCAGGAAAACACATTCGTGTTGTATGATGACACCAAAGAAGCTGTCATCATCGACTGCGGTTGTCTTCGCCCGTCGGAAGAAAAAGAGCTGAGCGATTTCATTACAGAGAATAAACTGACAGTGAAACATCTGCTTTGTACGCATTTACACCTGGACCATATTTTCGGGAATCCGTTTATATATAAAACGTATGGTTTATCCCCGCAGGCACACCGGCTCGACGTGGAACAACTCCCTGCACCCGACAAACAGGCGCAGGCATTCGGACTACCGGGACATTTCCAAGAAATCCCGGTACAGAAACAGCTGGTCGGCAATGAAGTGGTCAAATTCGGACATTCGGAATTATTGGTCCTGACAGTTCCCGGACATTCTCCCGGCAGCGTGGCTTTCTACAATAAAAAGAACGGTTTTGCCATTGTTGGAGACGCGTTGTTTGCAGGAAGCATCGGCCGTACGGACTTATGGGGTGGTAATCAGGAAGTACTGATCGCCGCCATCAACGACAAATTGCTGTCATTGCCGGATGAAACGGTTATTTATCCCGGACACGGACCGGAAACAAGAGTTATCGACGAAAAATTAAACAATCCTTATTTATAAACACATTAAATACTATGGACACAAATAAATTTGTAAACCGCCACGTCGGCATTGCAGAGGAAGATATCCCGGCTATGCTTGAAGCTATCGGTGTTAAATCGGTTGACGAACTGATTGACCAGACAATCCCGGCCAATATTCGTCTGAAAGAACCTCTGAATCTTCCGGAGCCAATGACTGAGCGGGAGTTTGCAGAACATATCGCCGAACTGGCATCCAAGAATGAAGTTTTTACGTCATACATCGGAATGGGGTGGTATGATACTATCTGTCCTGCTCCTATCCAGCGTAATGTCTTCGAAAATCCGGTTTGGTACACCTCATACACACCATATCAGGCTGAGGTATCGCAGGGACGCCTGGAAGCACTGTTGAACTTCCAGACTGTAATCAGTGAGCTGACCGCTCTACCGCTAACCAACTGTTCTTTGTTGGATGAAGCGACTGCTGCTGCCGAAGCTGCAACCATGTTCTACGGAAGCCGGAGCCGTGCACAGGCAAAAGCCGGAGCCAATACACTATTTGTTGATGAGAATGTATTTGAATCAACTTTAGCCGTAATCAAAACACGCATGATCCCACAAGGTATCAACGTGGTAATAGGAAATTATAAGACATTCGCCTTTACACCGGATGTATTCGGAGCTATCGTACAATTCCCGAATGCAGATGGTTCGATTGAAGATTATAAAGAATTTATTGCAAAAGCGAACGCCAACGAAACCCGTGTAGCCGTAGCAGCCGACCTGATGAGTTTGGTATTACTGACACCTCCGGGCGAATGGGGAGCCGACGTAGTGTTCGGCAGCAGCCAGCGCTTCGGTATTCCGATGTTCTACGGTGGTCCTTCTGCTGCTTATTTTGCAACAAAAGACGAATACAAACGTGCTATTCCGGGACGTATCATCGGTATCTCGAAAGATGCTTACGGACATCCGGCTTACCGCTTGGCTTTGCAGACACGCGAACAGCATATCAAACGTGAAAAAGCAACTTCAAATATCTGTACCGCACAGGCTTTACTGGCAACAATGGCTGGTTTCTATGCCGTATATCACGGAGCAGAAGGTCTGCGCAACATTGCCGGACGCATCCACGCTTCGGCCGGATTCCTGGCAGCCGAACTTGAAAAATTAGGTTACAGACAACTGAACAAGGATTACTTCGATACGTTGAAGATCGAATTGCCGACTCATGTTTCTGTAAATGCACTGCGTGAAATCGCTTTGGAATGCAAAGTGAACCTTCGCTACTTCGAAGGTGGCCAGGTAGGCATCAGTATTGACGAAACAACACAGCCTACCGATATAGGCGTATTGTTGTATATCTTCGCCGGTGCTGCCGGAAAAGACTATATGCTGGAAGAAGCCATCCCGGAAAAAACTTATTTCGATCAGAAATTCGCCCGTACTTCTGACTTCCTTCAGGAAGATGTATTCAAAAAATATCATACGGAAACCGAGCTGATGCGTTATATCACCCGTCTGGGACGCAAAGACGTATCATTGGCACAGTCGATGATCTCCCTGGGATCATGTACGATGAAACTGAACGCTGCATCTGAAATGCTTCCGCTCAGCCGTGCTGAATTTATGAATATTCACCCGTACGCACCGGAAGAACAGGTAGAAGGCTATACGGAGTTGATTGAAAACCTGTGCTGCTACCTGGCAGAGATCACCGGATTCAAAGGTGTTACATTACAACCGAACTCAGGTGCCGCCGGCGAATATACCGGACTTCGTGTCATCCGCGCTTATCTCGAAAGCATCGGACAGGGACATCGAAATATCGTATTGCTTCCGGCATCGGCCCACGGAACTAATCCGGCCAGTGCTATCCAGTGCGGTTATACGACTGTTACTGTTAAATGCGACGAAAACGGTAATATCGACCTGGAAGACTTCCGCGCCAAGGCAGAAGCCAACAAAGACAACCTGGCTGCCAGCATGATCACTTATCCGTCTACCCACGGTATTTTTGAAGTAGACATCAAAGAAATGTGTGATATTGTTCATGCTTGTGGCGGACAGTTATATATGGACGGTGCCAATATGAACGCTCAGGTAGGATTGACCAATCCGGGAACTATCGGAGCTGATGTTTGTCACCTGAACCTGCACAAGACATTTGCTTCACCTCACGGTGGTGGTGGTCCGGGCGTTGGTCCGATCTGTGTTGCCGAACATCTGGTACCGTTCCTACCCTCTCATCCGGTAGCCTGGGGAAGCGATTTGAATACGGTTTCTGCTGCTCCCTATGGTAGTGCAGGTATCCTTCCGATCACTTATGCTTATATCCGCATGCTTGGTACGGAAGGACTGGAAACTGTTACTAAAACTGCCATCCTGAATGCAAACTATCTGGCTTCTAAATTTAAAGACACTTACGGAATCGTCTATACCGGAGCCACAGGACGGGTTGGCCACGAATTGATTCTGGAATGCCGCGGTGTAAAAGAACGTTCAGGCATCGACGAAGGTGATATCGCTAAACGTCTGATGGACTTCGGGTATCATGCACCTACGCTTTCATTCCCGGTACACGGAACTTTAATGGTTGAACCGACCGAAAGCGAAAGCAAAGCCGAACTCGACCGTTTTGCCGAAGTGATGGACTGCATCTGGAAAGAAATCAAGGAAGTGGAAGAAGGCAAAGCTTCTAAAGAAGATAACGTGCTCAAAAATGCTCCTCATCCGGAATATGAAGTAACCGCCGATGAATGGAAGCATGAATATCCTCGTAGTAAAGCAGCCTTCCCACTGGAATGGTTGCATGACAGTAAATTCTGGATCAATGTGGCCCGCGTAGATAATGCTTACGGCGACCGCAATCTGATCCCGACACTCTGTGCTTGTGAAATTTAATAACAACAAACTATCTGAATGAAAAAAGTATTTTTAGCTTTAGCAGCCGTTGCCCTTCTGGTAACGGCTTGCAACAAAGCACCGGATGCAAAAATCAAAGTGTACGGCTGGCAAGGTGAAGGCGGTAATACAACCGAAGAGACCTTACAAGCCGATTTTAGTAAATGGAAATCGCATGGGCTGGATGGTATGTGCTACAACGCCGGACATGATTTGCAAAAAATCCAGCGTGCCGCTAAAGTGGCTCACGCAAACGGTATGGAATACCATGCTTGGATACCGGCCATGTTACAGGGAGGCATGGACTCCACCCTGTATGCTGTAAACCGCAAAGGCGAACCGGCTTACGAAGTACAAGCGTATGTTCCTTATTACAAATGCCTTTGCCCAAACCATGAAGGGACTGCCGAATTCCTGACCGATCTATACGGCAAAGTAGCCGATATTCCTGAAGTAGATTACGTTCATCTGGATTATATCCGTTATGTAGACGTTATCCTCGCCAAAGGTCTTTGGGAAAAATACGGTCTGGTTATGAACGAAGAATATCCGACTGCCGATTATTGCTATTGCGACAAATGTGTAGCCGATTTCAAGGCTGCTACCGGTATCGATATTAAATCTGTTGAAGATCCTTCCAAATGCAAAGAATGGGCTCAGTTCCGTTGTGACCTGATCACTAAGCTGGTAGATCGCATTGCAGATACAGTCCATGCTAAAGGTAAAAAGATCAGTGCAGCTGTATTCCCCGGTCCTGACTCACACGCCAAATGGATGGTTCGCCAGGAATGGAATAAATGGAATATCGACGCATTCTTCCCGATGAACTACAACGACTTCTACCTGGAAGACGCTGCCTGGGTAGGCGAGGTGACGAAGGAAGAAGTAAACTCTGTGAACGGAGAAAAACCCGTTTTCAGTGGTTTATTCATCTGCCACGATTGGCAAAACAAAGCTAACATCAAAGATCCGGAAGGACACGGTCTGATCCCTTCTGAAATAGAAGAAGCAGTACGCGGATCGATGGAAAGCGGTGCAGCCGGTGTTGCCCTGTTCACCCCCGGTAACATGACCGACGAACATTGGAAAGCTTTCGACAAAGCGATTCATCAAACTTACACTGTAAAGAAATAAAAGACTTACACAAGATGTAAATAAACGCAGGTATACGCAGCTCTAATTTTCTCATCTGCATATACCTGCGTTTTTACATTTCATATTCTAATTCTAAAAACAAATAACTATCGCATGAACACAACGACAAAGAAAGAGAAAATCAAATTCAGTAAAGCGTTTTGGGTAGCCAATACCGTCGAACTATTTGAACGTGCCGCCTACTATGGCGTATTTATCGTAATAACACTCTACCTCAGCCGCATCCTCGGATTCAACGACATACAAGCGGCAACTATCGCCGGAACATTCTCCGCATTCCTCTACTTCCTCCCGACTTTTGCCGGTGCACTGGCCGATAAGATCGGATTCCGTAATTCCATGCTATTGGCCTTCTCTTTGCTGACCATCGGTTATGCCGGGTTGGGGCTTTATCCTACCTGGCTCCAGTCAGCCGGACTGGTTGAATACGGGACAACAACAACATTTACCGGATTGCTCGAAAGTAATCTCCGTTATGGAATTATCCCGATCATGATACTAATCGTTATCGGAGGATCATTCATCAAAAGTGTAATTTCCGGAACTGTAGCCAAAGAAACAACTCCCGAAACCCGTGCCAAAGGTTTCTCCATTTTCTATGCAATGGTAAATATAGGAGCCTTCTCCGGCAAAACTATTGTAAAACCGTTGCGCGAAGCATTAGGGAACGAGGGGTTGATCACTCTCAACTATTTTTCCGCTTCAATGACATTCCTGGCTCTTATTGCGATCTGGTTTTTCTATAAAAGCAGCCAACATTCCGGTGAAGGAAAAACTTTCGGACAAATATGGACGGCACTGATCAAAGTCTGTACAAACGGTCGCCTGATCATATTGATCTTTATTATTTCCGGTTTCTGGATGGTTCAGCACCAGCTGTATGCAACTATGCCTAAATATGTTTTACGTTTGGCTGGCGAAGGAGCTTCTCCTTCCTGGTATGCCAACGTGAATCCGCTGGTTGTAGTATTGACCGTAAACTTAGTTACCCAGTTAATGCGTAAGAAAACCGCACTTACCTCTATGACATTCGGTATGTTCATCATGCCGATCTCCGCTCTTTGCATGGCATCGGGAAATATGCTGGATGGCAACACAACTATCCTCGGTATGCATCCGGTAGCTTTCATGATGGTAGTCGGGATTGTCTTCCAGGGACTAGCGGAAACATTTATCTCCCCCCGTTTCCTTGAATATTTCTCATTGCAGGCCCCCAAAGGCGAAGAAGGATTATACCTCGGTTTCAGCCACCTTCACTCCTTCCTGTCATCTATACTCGGATTCGGCTTATCAGGCTTCCTATTAAGCAAATACTGTCCGGAACCAACACTGTTCGCCACACATGAAGAGTGGGTAGCCGCCAGTGCACATGCCCATTATATATGGTATTATTTCGGGGCGATCGCGCTAGTTTCGGCCGTTGCCCTGATTATATATGGGCTGGTAGTAAAGAAACTGAATGCAACCCGCTGTTAAAAACCTAGTATAGAGCAAAAAAGAAGGAAATTATTCTCTGAAAATGAGAAAATCTCCTTCTTTTTTATTAGGTTATCTACTTTCTATTTATTCAGTAATTGCTGAATTACTGTTTGAGATCCTTTCTGCTTTTTTGATATAGGGATTGTAGGAAAAAGTGCTTCTATTTCATATGATTGCAAAGTATCTCTCGGATCAAAACGATCTGAAGCCACATATTTTTCAACCGAAGTTATTAATTGCTTCGTCGCTAAACGGTTATCTATATCACTTTCCGGATCTACACAAAGAACGAACAGCTTACCCTTTCTAACCTTTGCCTCGAAAGCAATACCCAGTTTCTGATTTGTTTCATACGAATCTATACTTTGAATGATAGGAGTTATATTATTCAAAGCAGTCAAATCCATAGCCGTTGCATGATTCAGAATATCCCACCATTGCCAGTCGGCATATTCATTTGTCGGAAAATCTGTAAAAACCGGATGGTTGGCATTAATCAAAGTACCCACAATCATCGGATTCCAATTAAACATGATCGGGTTCCAAAAATGACTGGCAAAATGAGTTTTACGACCTTCGCACTTTTCCGGAATCAGTAATACATTATTTCCATCTTCAAGCATCTTCAAAGTTTCTTCATTCCATTTACGTGTATAGACAAAATTCGTTTGTTTTTCCGTTTGTTGCGGATATACCCAAATATTCCATTCATTTTTTACTCCTCCCATTCCTGCTTTCAATGTTAGTTGACAAGCATGAGTTATTCCATCCAAATCAATATCAATCGTACCTAAAGAGTCAACCGTATAAGGCTGGATATTTTTATTGTCCAAAGTGCCTTTGCTTATTATTTTCCCATCTTCATCTATCAGGCTCCAGTTTAGCTTTTCCTTTTTAAGAACATCTTTACCAAAATGATATATATCCATTTTTACTTTCAATTGTTCACCTGAAAGAAAAGTTCGTTTCTGTAAACGGGCCAGCAAAACAGTCGGTGCACATGACTCACGAAATTTCTCGGGAGAAACTAAACCTTTACTTTCCCAAAAAGCATCCAGGATTCCTACAAAAGCACTCCCTTGCCCCGGAAAATCAGCAAGGCCTAACAATTGAAAACCTCCCGAAGTACGGGTACGAAGTAAAGATTCATTCACTTCTTTATACTGTAATACGGTATGTGCACCTGTAGCTTTGAAGAAATCATTTGCCTGATGTAACATTCCATTTTTGGTTAACCTTTCTCTAAACACTTCAAAATTACGCGCTTCGAGTACACCCGTATATTTCCTGATCTCATCAAAATTGGGATACATACAACGCTGCCCGGTTTCATGTGCTATAACAGGTACATCAATGTCTGACTCTTTGTTGCGATCCCAATCGGTAGACGGAGTCCCTTCATAAACAGTGATCCATCCTTTGGAAGTAACATGTGACACATAGTATTGATCGGAAGCGGTATGAGTACGAGCCGTAGATGCAGAATAAAGACGACGGTTATCATAAGTCTGCGCTTTCTTGACCAAATCTTCCAAAACAGCAAAATCACCTTCATTTTCATTACCATTACACATTAAAATAAAAGAAGGATGATTACCGTAGGCATCCAGAATAGCATACATCTCTTTTTCAAAAAAATCGCGCCTGGCAGGATATTTGCCAACATCCTTAATCCACATGGGTAGTTCGGCTTGCAGATACATTCCCAATTCATCTCCTGCCATAAATGCCGCTTCGGGAGGACACCATGAATGAAAACGGACATGATTCATACCATATTCCTTAACTGTAGAAAATATACGTTTCCAATCTTCCACACAGGTAGAAGGATAACCGGTCAGAGGAAACACTGCACAGTCGAGTACCCCACGCAAATGGATATCGTGACCGTTCAAACGGACATGATGCTTACCTTGTTCTACATTCCGCATACCAAACGTAATCGTCCGGGTGTCCTGCTTTCCGTCTACATGCAATGTTGTTTCAAGTTCATACAAAAAAGGATTGAACTCATCCCATAACTTTATCTGTTTACCTAAGTTGATCGTTTGCTCAATGCCCTCTTGTGCAACGAGACTATCTATCCCAATTTGATGGGTTGCAACAAGTTTACCTCCTTTTTCACGAACATGCAACTCTAATGATCCTTTTTGAAATGTAGTTAAAGAAGATAACTCGACTTTCGCTAAAACAGACTTATTCTCTATATCAGGATACACATTTACACGGCGAATATGAACCTTTTCTTTGACCTGTATAGATATATCACCTATTATTCCATTCCAATTTGTTTGTGTGTATTCGGTAGTTCCGTGGTTCCATTGATCCATTGGATATTTCAAACGATTGTCCACACAAAGGGTCAGGGTATGCACTCCCGGTGTTAAATATTTTGTTAAGTGGAAAATATTGGGTGTACTCAAACGTTCATCCATACCAACCAATTGCTCATCTACAAAAACTGTCGTCTCCCAATGACAACGTTCCAGATTCAAAACTATATCTTTATTCTTCCATTCTTCAGGAATAACAACTTCACGTTGGTACCAGGCAGCTCCCTGATACTCGAATTTACGACTGAGACGGTCCACATAGCGAGCATTATTTTTAATACCTTTCCCACCCTGATCCGTAGATCCGGGTAATACAATAGTCTCTACTAATTTATCCAGATAGAGTTCCGATCCGGGGGTTTTACCAAATCCCATAGGGTCCAATTGAAAACGCCACATACCGGACAAATCAATCTTTAGCGAATCTGTTTTCGCCTGCATCAAATATGCCACAAAGCATAACAACAATAATACTACAGTTTTTCTCATCTTGTTTTTAATTATCACGCAACAAAGAAATATCAAATCCTCTCAATAAAAAATAGACTATATTTAACCGAGATGGACTATCTTAAGAAATCAGGTATAGATTTAAGCTAAATCGAAGCTAAAATCCATACCTGATACTTAACCTTAACACTCTAAAAAACTTTACCTATTATCTATTTTCCATACACATAAATCTCGGCAACACTTGTAGACGGTTCATTATTACTATCCGGAAGCAACAATTTCAAATAACGTCCCTGTTCTGCCGATTCAGGTATTGATATAGAAAGACTATCACCATCAACAAACACTGCATTTCCTATTTTTTTCCATCCATCGACATTTCCGTCCGATTGATCAGAAACATATAATTCCACGCTCTTCGTATCCGTATTACCGGCTCTGCGATAGATTTCGATCCTTGAGATTTTTTTCTGAGATTGCATATCGATTACTGCCCAGTGCGGCAGAGGTGCACTTTCTGTTTCCCATTCAGAATGCCAGAAAGTACTCAAATCTCCATCCAGCAAAGCGACTCTTCCTCCATGATCTGCTGATTCATCCGATGCAGCCAAAACAGTCCATGAACTACTGTCATATTTATATTCTTCTGGAATAACGGTTTCAAATGTTTTCCATGCAGTTGCAAACGTATCGATAGCTACCGTTTCCGGAATAAACAAAGACCTGTATTCAATCGAAGAACCGGGTTTCACCTCCGGAAGTTCTACAACATCCTTTGTTGAAGAAGTTTCAACTATCGACTGCGAACCATCATTCTTCGTATACCGTATTTCACTACAAACAAGGTCACCCGGAGCAAAATACCAGGAAACTACACCTCCTTTATCCGATAATGATACCGTTTTAATGCGGCGGTCGCTTAACCTTGATTGATAGATTTCGCCATACGATGTTCCAAAATCCGTCAGATATAATGATTTATGTCCGAAATTATCTGTAGTACGAACATCAAACGTATAAGATTTTTCTTCCATATTATCCAATATAACAGAAATACTATCATAACCAGTCTTCAATTCAACAGGAACGATCAGCGAATCTAGTCCATCATTCCAATATATATCAATAGACCGAACATTCGGAGCATTGTATGTGCGGCAGTTAAACAGAATCCGACCTTTACCGGCAATAAAGTTTATTGTATCAGGTTTGGGAGCATAAATAATCTCTCCACCCTCAATATATTCTTTGTGGACATCCATAAAGTCATCGCAAGAAGTGAAAGACAAAACAGATGTAACAAAAACAGCTAAACAATATATTCTTTTCATAATCTTTTCTTATTTATTGAATCAATCATTCCTCTACACTTCCATAAAAACTTATTTCTGCAAAACTCGTATATGAGGGCCCTAACCAACCGGATTTAATAAGTACACGTACATACCTCATGGTAGGTTGTGACAAATCAAATGAGCATTCATGTCCGTTCCTTGCTGCTTCCATATCTAAATCCGTTACAGTATTACCAGGAGAACCGGAAGGCTTTACAATCTCAAAATCTCTGATTTTCGTCCACTCACTCCAATCTCCACTTTGACTGGGTATATGGTCGCATGTATAAATTTCCATTTCCTTCACATTTCCCTGATTATAATATGTATCACCAAAAAAACGCTGATGTATGACAAATCGGCTAAGTTTAGCTGAACACCCCAGATCAAATGTCACCGCAGCTGGTATAGTGTTATTCGCGGTATGACCAAATGTTAAAACGTCATCATCTATTAAATTAGCATCTAAACACCCCCATTCTGCAAAAGAGGCATCATTATCCAAGCGCATTACACGCATCTTCTTCTTATCCAATTTCTCTTCGAACAAAGGGATAACTTCTGCAGAAAGTGTATCTGAATAATTATTAAAATTATCGCTTATTATCATTGAGAATTTAGATAATTCCGGAGCATATCCACGAACACTATACGCATTTTTTTCAATATCGCTTGTTAAAATATTCAATGTCGACATTTGACCTACAGAGTCAGGCCCGAGAAGTTCAACATTGAGAGGCACTTTGTCTGAATTCCTCCAACTAAAACCTGCGCCACCAAAATCAGCTTTAATTGTTGCAGTTTTTATCGCTTTGCTTAACGGAGATTCTTTGGGGTAAAACTTTACTTCCACCGGATCAGACAGTTCCTGTGCACGATTTACGGCATAAAGCGTTGCAGTATGCTCCAATGTATCATTATACCCTTGAATTAACAGTTTGTTTTCATAATATGATACCATTACTTCATTTTCTCTATCACCAGATAAAGTATATACACATTTTACGGCCAATAGATCTTCCGAATTGGGGATCTTATAAGAGATTGTAGCACCTCCGGCTAAAGGTTCTACTGTAACATCCGTAACAATTCCCGGCTTACCTAAACTACCACTAATGGGAGACAGTTCTTTCTCCGAACAAGAAGAAAAAGCCAACAGTAATAGGATAAAACTTAAATATTTTGTTTTCATATACTCATACAATTATATAAATTAATGATTACCACCCCGGATTCTGAATCAATTGCGGATTCTTTACAATATCCGATTCTGGTATAGGAGCTAAATAGTTTTTAAAAGAGAATGACTGTTCATAAACAGGAGTCACCGTATAATAATTTTCAGCATCAGAAGCATTTATATTCCATCCTTGAATCAAACGATTTTGTTCCTGTAATGCTGTTTTCCAACGACGACTATCCCAATAATAGCTTCCTTCACAAGCTAATTCAATCTTACGCTCACGCTGAATAATTTCACGCATACCTTCTTTTGTTGTCGGTTTTTCCGGATGATTGGAATATTTACGCCAACTTTGTAATACGCCTTCCAATCCGGCACGCTCACGCACCATATCTATATATTTATACACCTCCGCATCGGGAACGTCCTTCGACTCATTCAAGGCCTCGGCACACATCAGCAACAAATCGGCAAAACGCATATCCGGGAAAGGATATGATTCCCATGTCAAACTATTCGGATCCCTATAAGCTGAATTAATAGAAACCAACTTTTTAGGCCAATAACCGGTTGTATTATAATATCCCGGATCTCCTGCAGAAGAATATTCACCGAAACGATTTTTAGGATATAAACATTCTGCATCATCATCCGGTGTATTCTTGTAAGAGTTTCCATACCATTTACCCCGGTCAAAACCTAAGGTTGAATAATAGCGAGGTTCACGGTCAAAATTCAAAACAGCTGTTTGTTCTCCCTTCTGAATATAATAGCGATGCTCTTCATCCCCCGTACGCAAACTATAACGATTCGTATAATCATACGTCACGTCTTCTTCAATAGGTACTCCATTATTTGAATAAAACAATTCGACTGTCGACAAAGGAACACTCATTCTTTGGGCAGTATTCAATGATAGAGCTGATTCAAAAAAGGTAAAACATTCTGATTGGAAAGATTGACCAGCAGGATAAGACGTATTGCTCCAGATAAGTTCGGCATTCCATCTGTGGCTAATAACGCCTCTCAATGTCTGGACCAGCAAAGTCTGATCTGACAATTTCTTTGCAGATATGTAATCAGATGGTTGATACAAACGAACACCCCCAGCCTCACATATTTCTACGGCTTTCTTGCAAGCCTCCGCAGCAACTGTCCAACGTGAGGCATCATAAACCTGATTGAAAAAAGGTTCTCCGTTATGATTCAGAAAACTGTTATAATCCGTATTTCCGTTAAACAAAGGACTTGCCCAATACAAAAGCATCTTTGCTTTCATCATATAGGCAACAGGCTGTGTAAAACGTCCCAACTCCGTTGTCGGATTAGAAAGGATCAATGGTAACGCTTCACTTTCTATCACTTCGTCCATCAGATCAATAACATACTGAAAACAATCATCCACCTTTTCGCGATAAACACGTACTCCTTGAGTGGATTCATTTACAGCCGGACTTTCACGTAATGGACAAATAGGTCCATAATAAGACAGCAGATAGAAATGAAAATAGGCTTTAAGCATTTTGACTTCGGCAACCATCCGTTTTTTCTCATATTCATCCAAATCTTTAACATCACCTATTCCTGCCATGAATGTATTGCAATCACGAATACCGGCATACAGCGAATAATCGCTAGCCCAATAATTCATTAGCGCACTGGTCGGACTATCTTGCCCCAGTCCCATTTTCATACCGTTAGGAGTAGTTTCTGTATTAAAAACCATTTCCATAGCACCATGAATACCCGGGTTCTCATTCCAATTGGCAGTCTTCGGCATTCTCCAATAACAAGAAGCCAGATATTTTTCTACAGTGTAGCGATCAGCAAAAGCATGCTCTTCGGTAGCCACATTGTCAGGAACCACATCCAGAAAATCACAGGATGTTGCAGCCAATGCAGTACAAACACATACGATATATTTATAAATTGATTTCATATTGTACTATTTTTCTTGTTTTAGAATCCTAAATTAATACCTACATTAATGACGCGTTGTATCGGATATCCCAAACCGTTTCCTGCCATTTCCGGATCCCACAGTTTGAATTTACTCCAGCATAATAAGTTTGTTCCACTTACGTAAACACGTAAGTTTTGTACCTTGACTTTCTTTGTTAACACCTGTGGTACGGTATAACCTACTTCTACAGATTTCAAACGAAGGAATGTCGCATCCTGCATAAACCACGTACTCTTTTGGTTGTTGTTTTCAACAGACTGATTCGACAATCTGGGCCAGAATGCATACGGATTACGGTTGTTCTCCGACCAATAACTATCGGCAATTACTTGCAAAACCTGGTTTTCACCTTTCAAACCATCGTCATCACTTTGACCGGAATTAGCGTCCATAAACGGAGTGATCTTCTTTTGATCAAGCCAGAAAGACTGACGGGCTGATCCCTGGAAAAAGAAAGAGGCATCCAGTCCTTTATAGCCGACAGAAAGTCCAAAGCCATAATTGATCTCCGGTGTCGTAGGATAACCGATGGGAACCTTATCCAACTCTGAAATTTTACCATCTCCATTCACATCACGATATTTGATATCTCCCGCCATATAGTTACCGAACTGTGTCGGAGAGTTTTTTACTTCCTCATCGTCAATAAACAATCGTTCTGCAATATATCCCCATTCCTGTCCTAAAGACTTTCCGATCTTTGACAACCAGGGAGTAGAGCTATAATCCGGTTCTTCCCACTCTACCGCTTCACTCGTGGCATAGGTAAAAGTACCGCGTCCTGTCATCCACCAGTCTTTGTTGAAACTCTTCTCATAATTCAATTCCATATCGACACCATGCCCTTTTGCCTTTCCCAGGTTTGCCTTTACAGCCGGAAGGATACCCATTGTAGCAGGAATCACACGATCCAACAATATATTCTCACGACGTTCCGTAAAATACTCCACATTAGCAGATAAACCGAAAGTTGTCGTAGCCTCTAATCCGACATTCATTTTATAAGAAGTCTCCCAACCGATCTGATCATTGGCATAACGATTGAAGCTAATAGCACCGGGATTATAATTCATCTGTGTACCCCAGTTAACTTTACGGTCTGCATTCATATTTACATCCGACAAGTAATAAAAACGATCATTTCCACTTCCTATCTGGTCCTGACCGGACATACCATAAGAACCCTTAAATTTAAATTGAGAAAATACATCCTTTAACGGTTCAAAAAACGCTTCATTAGAGACCATCCATCCCAATGCCCCTGATGGGAAAAAGCCCCAACGGTTATTTTCAGAGAATCGTTCGGAACCATTATAACCAAAAGTAAACTCTCCGAAATAACGAGAATCGAAGTTATAAGCCAAACGACCGGCTAAACCTATATTTCTATAAGGTAATGACAATTGAAGATTATCCGCAATACCGGATTTCTGATTGCGCATCGTATAAACCAACAGAGCATTCACATTATGTTTATCATTAAATAAACGGGTATATTCTGCTTTTCCTTCCAAATAGATACTACTGTTTATATAGCGCTGCCCTGGTTCGTAATTAATCCATTCCGTACCATCGTTAGGATTTAAACGATTCAACTTATAAGAATTTGCCTGCAAATCATAAGATCCTATGCTATAATAAAATGGTTTATATGCACGATTTACAGAATATTCTGAATAACGATCCATATTGACAAGCACACTAGCCGTCAAACCCTCTGTTATCATTTTCAAATCCTGATTCAACACAAATTGTGTCAGCATCGTATTCTTACTGTACTCATTATAACCTCTTAAAGCCTGCGCATAAGGATTAACATAGTTAGCACTTCCATAATTACCAAATAAAATATGATTAGCATGGGCATATTTTTCATCCGGTTCATAATATGGTTTAAACAAAACAGGATTAGCCTGCATCACATGAGTATACATACCACTACCACCGCCAATAGGCCCTGAATAATCATCAAACGCAGCACTCATTCGCAAAACCAGTTCTGTCGTTTTAGTCAAGTTCACATTCACATTTGAGCGAATTGTATATTTCATCAAATTGATATTCGAGTTGAAATTATTACGTTTATCAACCTTCACATTTCCGTTATCTCGTGTCATATTGGCCGCCACATAATAACGAGCAACCGTACCGCCACCACTCACACTGATATTTGCACGCTGATTCATAGTCAAATCTTTGAACATGGTGCTATACCAGTCTGTCGAAGGGAAAATATCCGGATATAACCCACGTTCAGTCATGGTTATCTTTTCCTGAGAATATAAAGCTAACCCCAACGGATCACGTGTTTTAATTGCCTCATTCTGCATCCGCATGTAGGTAACCGGATCCGCTTGATCGACCCGGCTGGTAGGAGTAGAAAATGAATTTTCAATACGGACATTCACTGCGACCTTACCTTCACGTCCTTCTTTTGTTGTTACGGAGATAACACCATTTGCACCACGCGCACCATACAATGCTGTAGCCGTTGCATCTTTCATGATTGTAAAGCTGGCGATGTCATCGGTGTTCAAACGAGCCAGGTCATCGGTACTCAATTCGATTCCGTCAATCAGAATCAAAGGATCTTTTTTCGCATCTGCTCCAAAAGTCGTGATACCGCGAATAAAGAAGTTGGCATTATCCTGCCCTGGTTCACCACTTGTCTGATAAGAAATCAAACCTGCTACACGACCGGCAAAGGCTGTGGTCAAGTTACTACTCGGAATTTTCAGTTCTGCCGGTTTTACCGTTGTGATGGCAGAAACCACGCTTTCTTTTTTCTGCTTGGCAAAAGCAACAACCGTTACTTCTTCCAACTCATCTGCTTTCGGCTCCATCACGATATTCAGGAACCCCTCTCCCTTATAAGTCAATTCTTTCGTTTCCATACCAATGAAGGAAACAACCAGTACCGCATTGGTATTAACTCCATCGAACTCGAAATTTCCATCTACGTCAGCAATCACACCTTTCGTACTTCCTTTGATTTGCACAGTAGCACCAGGTAGCGGATCACCACCGGTATCAGAAATCTTACCTTTTACTTTTTTCAAGTTCTGTGAAACATAACCGACTAACGGTTCCATCCTGTTTCTTTCCTCATCATAGCGACTGATTTGAATGTCTCTCTTCTCTGTTGCAGGTATATTTCCGGTAGCAAATACCGGAATTGTACAAACAAATGGCAGGGAGACAAAAAGTCCTAAGAGTACTTTTTGCTTCATAATGTATAATTTTTAGGATAAATATAAATTAGGTTATCTTCTCTTTTTCTAAGTTTACTTCCGTGAAGAGACAGTGCTATCTCCGGTATGGAGACAATACTGTCTCCAGCATGGCGATAACGGTATCTCCAGATAAAAGACAGTAAAATATTCTATTGCGATAAAATTATTCAATCTCCGGACGGTCGCTTCCCCCTCCCGTTCCTACATGTACCGGAATCGAGACAGAACGAGGGGTTTTCAAGGTTATCCCTGTACCTTTTGTATATTGTGTGGTTACGGTCAGTTCATATTCGCCGTCGGTCAGTTCAGTAGGGACTAAAAAGATCAGCTCCGAAGGGTTATTAGTAGCAAACATATCCTCAGTCACTTTTGTCACAGTATCGTTCTCCTTATTACGAATAGCGATACCCACGGAAGCATCATCACCTACAACCTTCAAATATGCACCGCGAATCACAAAATTCCGTCCGGGAGTCATACTACCATCTTTCAATTTGGTTTTCTTGTCTTCTGTTTCCAGGATATACATGACATCATTTTTCTCACCTTGTATAACCACCTGGGTTTTGGCAATTTCTTCCCGCAATACTTTATCCTGATTGAAGGATACATAAATACTGTTCTTTTCAGGATTCCAACGTCCTCCTTCTATCAGACCGGTAAAACGTGGAACCGCATAAAACAATCCGGTATTAACATTGTAACCATTCATCAGAAAACGGGCTATGATACGTTCGTAAAGGCTAACAACGTGTACCAGTGTTTCTTGTCTTAAACCGGTATCCTCTTCCCGCATTTCTTTGTACACCTGTTCAAGACCAACATTTCCGGCAGCATCAAGAATCAGAATCTTGTCATTGGGATCTTTCGTCACACTATTGGGTACGATCCATCCTTTTAATTTGTTTTGCATAATAGCTCAAATTGTGAAAGACTAATCTTTCTGGTTTGTATTAAATATTGTAAATCCTACAACCTAAAAAAGCAATAGTCTTAGCAGAACTATGGTATCCATCTACATATTCTGGAAGTTTATTCAATAGAAGTCGTATATTATGACAATAAAACTCAGATTGGATATCTCAACTCATTCTTTGAAAATAAACACATCAAACAACTGAATAAACATTACAATCTCAAATTAAATATTTTGAAATACAGATTTTGAAAGTTTATATTTATTTGTACTTTATCAGCTGTTTCGAAAGATAATCCATTATCAAAGAATGAAAGTCTATTTTCTATTCTTAGAAAGCTCTGTATTTTTGCATTGTTAATTAAATAACCTAAAACAATACCATAGTTCTGCTAAGACTACAGTAACTCAGATGAAAAAATATGGTTATATAATCTTCCATACAGGTATGATAGTTTCTCCCGAAATTATCTAAATATAAAAAACTAAAACTTTAGCACACATCAAAAAAATCAATTAAACATCAAGTTCTTTCATCATATTATATATATGTAACCGGCATTTGATTATTTGCACAATCTTTCGATTAGATGTACAATCTTTCGATTTGCCATACCTCATCCTTCTTTAAACTTACATTTTAAATATTTGTAAAAATCGGATATTACATAACTATTGAACTTTTCCCTTAAAATAGCGAATGAACAGCTTATGTCAAAAACAACAAAGGTGCAGTCTGGGTGCTCAAAAAACCCTAAAGTGTGCAGATTTCAGGTTAAAGTTCTTTGAGATAAAGAATGTTTGACTACTTTTGCAATCGGTAATTTTTTTACTAATTACCAATTAATTTTCAGACAATAGAAATCTAATATTCCTATTAATATGAGTTTAAGAATTATTGTTTTAGCGAAACAGGTTCCGGACACACGCAACGTGGGAAAGGATGCGATGAAAGAAGACGGAACGGTAAACCGTGCCGCCCTTCCTGCCATCTTTAACCCGGAAGACCTGAACGCATTGGAGCAGGCACTGCGCCTGAAAGATGCCTACCCCGGATCGACTGTTACATTACTGACTATGGGACCGGGACGTGCCGCCGAAATCATCCGTGAAGGTTTATACCGCGGAGCAGACGGCGGCTTTTTGTTAACCGACCGTGCCTTTGCAGGAGCCGATACACTGGCAACATCATACGCCCTGGCTACGGCTATCAAAAAAATTAACGAGTACGATATTATCATCGGTGGCCGTCAGGCTATCGACGGAGATACTGCACAGGTAGGTCCCCAGGTAGCTGAAAAGCTGGGATTGACACAAATCACCTATGCTGAAGAAATCCTGAACGTGGATGAAGCAGCACGCCGTATCACCGTAAAACGTCATATCGACGGAGGCGTGGAAACCGTAGAAGGCCCGCTGCCTATCGTAATCACAGTAAACGGCTCGGCAGCCCCCTGTCGTCCGCGTAACGCCAAACTGGTACAGAAATACAAACGTGCCATGGGAGCACAGGAAAAAGCGGCTCAACCGACAGCCTGCCACCCCAATGGCCCGCAAGCTATTCAGTATCCTGAACTATACGAAACACGCCCGTATCTGAACATCCCCGAATGGAGTGTGGCTGATGTGAACGGCGACCTGTCTCAATGCGGATTATCCGGCTCGCCGACAAAAGTAAAGACTATACAAAATATCGTGTTCCAGGCAAAGGAAAGTAAAACACTGACCGGCTCGGACAAAGATATAGAAGATATGATTGTTGAACTGTTAGCTAACCATACCATCGGATAAGATTATGAATAACGTATTTGTATATTGTGAGATTGAAGGCACAACCGTTGCCGATGTAAGTCTCGAACTTCTGACCAAAGGTCGCAAGTTAGCGAATCAGTTAGGTTGCCAGCTGGAAGCAATTGTTGCCGGTAGCGGCCTCGAAGGCGTAGAAAGCCAGGTGTTGCCTTACGGTGTCGACAAACTGCATGTGTTCGATGCACCGGGCTTGTTCCCTTACACATCCCTGCCCCACTCTTCCGTACTGATCAACCTGTTCAAGGAAGAAAAACCCCAGATCTGCCTGATGGGCGCTACTGTTATTGGCCGCGACCTCGGTCCGCGTGTATCATCCGCACTGACCAGTGGTCTGACTGCCGACTGTACTTCATTGGAAATCGGTCCTCATGAAGATAAAAGAGCAGGTATCACTTACGAAAACCTGTTGTATCAGATCCGTCCGGCATTCGGCGGTAACATCGTTGCCACCATCATCAACCCCGAACACCGTCCCCAGATGGCTACCGTTCGCGAAGGTGTGATGAAGAAAGAAATCCTGGACGCAAATTATAAAGGCGAAGTGGTAAAACACGACGTAGCTAAATTTGTTCCGGAAACGGATTATGTAGTAAAGGTGATCGACCGTCACGTAGAAAAGGCAAAACACAACCTGAAAGGCTCTCCGATCGTCATAGCCGGCGGTTACGGAATGGGTTCGAGGGAAGGATTCGACAAATTGTTCGAACTGGCTAAAGAACTTCACGCTGAAGTAGGTGCCAGCCGTGCAGCCGTCGATGCCGGTTTCTGCGATCACGACCGTCAGATCGGCCAGACAGGTGTAACAGTTCGTCCGAAATTATATATCGCTTGCGGTATCTCCGGACAGATACAGCACATTGCAGGTATGCAGGATGCAGGTATCATCATCTCTATCAACAACGACGAGAACGCTCCGATCAACACGATCGCCGACTATGTTATCAACGGCACAGTCGAAGAAGTGATCCCGAAGATGATTAAATATTACAAACAGAACAGCAAGTAAAGAGATGGCAAATTATTATACAGACATACCGGAACTCAAGTATCACTTGAACAATCCGATGATGGAACGTATTTGCGAACTGAAAGAACGCAATTACAGAGATAAAGAAGAGTTCGATTACGCACCGCAGGATTATGCCGATGCAATGGATTCATTCGATAAAGTGCTTGAAATCACCGGGGAAATCACCGGAGAGATCATTGCCCCCAACGCCGAAGGTGTTGATGAAGAAGGTCCTCACTGCGCTAACGGACGTGTGGAATATGCTTCCGGAACAAAACAGAACCTGGATGCCATGGTGAAAGCCGGCCTGAACGGAATGACCATGCCGCGTCGTTTCGGTGGTTTGAACTTCCCGATCACTCCGTACACCATGTGCGCCGAAATCGTTGCCGCCGCCGATGCCGGATTCGGAAACATCTGGTCTCTACAGGATTGTATCGAAACATTATATGAATTCGGAAACGAAGACCAGCATAACCGTTTCATCCCGCGTATCTGCGCCGGAGAAACCATGTCTATGGACCTGACCGAGCCGGATGCCGGTTCTGACTTGCAGTCCGTTATGCTGAAAGCTACCTTCGACGAAAAAGAAAACTGCTGGCGCCTGAATGGTGTAAAACGATTTATTACTAATGGTGATGCAGACCTTCACCTGGTACTGGCCCGTTCGGAAGAAGGAACGAAAGACGGACGTGGTTTGTCTATGTTCATCTACGACAAGAAGCAGGGTGGTGTAGACGTTCGCCGCATTGAAAACAAGTTAGGTATCCACGGCTCTCCTACTTGCGAATTGGTTTACAAGAATGCAAAAGCCGAACTTTGCGGCGACCGCAAATTAGGTTTGATCAAATATGTTATGGCGTTGATGAACGGTGCCCGCCTGGGTATCGCAGCACAGTCTGTCGGTTTGAGCCAGGCTGCCTACAATGAAGGAATGGCTTATGCCAAAGAACGTAAACAGTTCGGCAAAGCAATCATTGACTTCCCGGCAGTTTACGATATGCTGTCTATCATGAAAGCGAAGCTGGATGCCGGTCGTGCACTGTTGTATCAGACTTCACGCTATGTGGATATCTACAAAGCACTGGATGATATTTCACACGAACGCAAACTGACTCCGGAAGAACGTCAGGAACAGAAGAAATATGCAAAACTGGCCGATTCATTCACCCCGTTGGCAAAAGGTATGAACTCTGAATACGCCAACCAGAATGCGTACGACTGTATCCAGATTCACGGCGGATCAGGTTTCATGTTGGAATATGCTTGCCAGCGTATTTATCGTGATGCCCGTATCACTTCAATCTACGAAGGTACGACCCAGTTGCAGACAGTTGCCGCTATCCGTTATGTAACAAACGGTTCTTATCTGGCAACCATCCGCGAATTCGAAGCCATCCCATGTTCTGCGGAAATGGAACCGCTGAAAGCACGACTGGTAGAAATGGCCAACAAGCTCGAAGCATGCATGAACAAAGTGAAGGAAGCACAAAATCAGGAATTACTGGACTTCGTTGCCCGCCGCCTTTATGAAATGGCTGCCGACTGCGTCATGGCTCACCTGTTGATCCAGGATGCAACAAAAGCACCTGAATTATTCAGTAAATCAGCCGTAGTATACTTGAACTATACAGAAGCTGAAGTAGAAAAACACAACAGCTTCATCGAAAAGTTCAACGCTGACGAATTAGTAAACTACAGACAATAATAAGATTGTCTCTCCATAAAAAAGCTGGATATCATCTTTATTCTGATATCCGGCTTTTTTCAGATATTACCGATGAGAAGAATACCATAATATCCATTGCATAATCCCTCTTAATGATAAATAGATCAGGAATGCCATCCATAAGGCATGGTTTCCCATTAAGGCATAAAAGATATAATAGATCAGGAAGAACATTCCCGAAGCCACCAGCATCGAATAAAGCATCAACCGGGTAGCCGTTGCACCAATCAGGATGCCATCCCAAAGGAAAGCGGCAAAGCCTGCCAAAGGAATAGCCAAAACCCAATAATAATAACTTCCGGCAGCATTAATGACCGTTGTATCATTCGTCAGCAATCCCAGAAAACCTTGTCCACCTATCATATATAGAATCGTAAAAGACAATGACAATCCCCATCCCCAACGGAATAACAGACGAATCATCCTTTGTAATCCTGTATTGTTTCGTGCGCCGACATAACGTCCGGTCATCGCTTCACCAGCATAGGCAAAGCCGTCCATTATATAAGAAAATAGCGTAAACAGCTGCATCAACAACGTATTAACAGCCAATACGACATCTCCCTGCCGTGCACCTGTCGATGTAAAAAAGGTAGTAACAGCCACCAAACATAATGTACGGAAAAAGATATCGCTATTCACCTGAAAGAAACGCTTCATAGCTGTCTTGCCGATTATCTCCCGCCAACGAAAAGCAATCTTCAACCGCCCATAATAACGAAGCCAAAGCAACGAAGCCATAAAAAATCCGGCATACTGAGCAATCAACGTTCCCAACGCCACTCCTTCTATCTTCATATCCAGCAAATACACGAAAGAAAGGCTGGCAACAATATTCACCACATTCTGTGTAATCGCTATAAACATCGGGAAACGTGAATTTTGCATGCCGATAAACCACCCTGCAAAACCATAAAGTCCCAATACAGCAGGTGCTCCCCATACACAAATATTGAAATAAACCGTAGCCAGTTCGCGCACCTCCGGGGTAGCATCTATCAAAAGAAAAGCTATTTTCCGGATCGGATATTGAAGCAGCAACAGGCATAAAGCGATAAACAACCCCACTCCCACTGCCCTTAACAAAACACGTGTCACCTCTTTCAGGTCACGCTGCCCAAAAGCCTGAGAAGTCATACCACTCGTCCCCATCCGCAGAAAACCAAACAGCCAGTAAATAATATTGAATAGCATCCCTCCTACGGCGATCGCCCCGATATAAGCCGCCGATCCTAAATGACCGACAATAGCGACATCAATCAGTCCCAATAAAGGCACGGTTATATTCGAAACAATAGAAGGTATTGCTAATTGAAGAATTTTTTTGTTCATGTTATTGTATATACCAAAAGCTTATTCTTAAATTTGTAAGCAAAGTTACGGATTACTTTATATATAACATTATAACGCAACAATGTTTCAATAACAGATAAAACGCGAACCCAAAGTGGTTGTAAAAACACAGGATGTTCGCACTCCCTGTTATTCTGATATTTACAATATTATTAATAACTATACAAATACCTATTATTTGTACACTTTATTATTCGCAAAATTATATGCTGAAAATGTTATCAATAAAGCTTTCCATAAACATGGAGTCGCATCCTTTACGGGTGCGTGGATTGAAACTTTGATGCGATCGTTGCACCAAATAGCGAAAGACGTCGCATCCTTTACGGGTGCGTGGATTGAAACTCAATGGCGGGAATATACGATACCTGGCTAGACAAAGTCGCATCCTTTACGGGTGCGTGGATTGAAACACGTTAGCATTCGTGACCGCATTGTTACCATGAAGTCGCATCCTTTACGGGTGCGTGGATTGAAACTTTTTTGACAAACATACCGGTTATAACATCTTTGGTCGCATCCTTTACGGGTACGTGGATTGAAACCAGTTGTAACAATCAGGGTATAGCCAAACTAGCTGTCGCATCCTTTACGGGTGCGTGGATTGAAACTTTGCTATTTAATGTCAGATACAATCCCTTTGAGGTCGCATCCTTTACGGGTGCGTGGATTGAAACCTTCAACTCATTGTTGATAACCTGAATCTACACGATGTCGCATCCTTTACGGGTGCGTGGATTGAAACCGGAAGATTTTTAAGTATCTCTTTGTGAGCTTCGTCGCATCCTTTACGGATGCGACACGTTCCTTTTTCAGAGCGTTCAAATCATCATCGTTTCAATCTACTTAGTGAGTTCGTTTCATTACTAAGAATTACTATACTAAGTATAATTATAAACAAAATACAAACGACCACAAAAAGAAAATGTCATTATTCATCAATAGACTGTTCTTATGTCATTTACCTCTACTAAATCAAATTAATTTGCCTTCCATTGTAAATTAAAGCATGAAAGCTTAGTTCATTAAAAAATAAAACATAACTTTGTGAAATAGGAATAACAGAGAAAGTATATTTCTCAAAATGTGGACACCTATATTATTATTCACAATTTGTTAACCTAAACTTATGGTATACACGAATAAAGAATACTGTCTTGAGGTTAAAGGAAGCATGGCCTGTTTCACTAGACCTGAAATGAAAGTCGAAAGAGTCAGCTATGATGTCATAACTCCCTCTGCTGCACGTGCTATCTTTGAAGCTATCTTTTGGAAACCTGCTATACGATGGAACATAACCCGGATAGAAGTTTTAAATCCCATTAAATGGTTTTCCTTTAAAAGGAATGAGGTCGGGAACCTGATGAGTCCTCGTGCATCCGGGTTATTCATTGAAGATAACCGGCAACAAAAATCCAGTTTATTACTGAAAGATGTTTGTTACAGGATTTTCGCGGAACTGGAATTTATACCTATAAGGAATAGAACAGAAGAAGATATGTCGAAAGCGACAGCTGGGTCTTCTGACGAAAATCCAGGTAAATATAATGCAATGTTCGAGCGCAGAGCTAAAAAAGGACAATGTTTCAATCAACCCTATTTAGGTTGCCGTGAGTTCTCCGCTGATTTCACATACATCGAAAATCCGGTAAAAGGAAACGGAATCCCCGAAGACCGCGATTTAGGATATATGCTATATGATATGGATTTCACAAACGAAAAAGATCCGAAACCAATGTTCTTCCGTGCAATAATGAAACAAGGAGTCTTGGTTGTTCCATCCATTAACAGTGAGGAGGTACGCCGATGATTCTGCAAGCATTATACGAATACTACCAGCGTAAAGCCGCTGATCCGGAGAGCACCATCGCTCCCCGCGGATTAGAATGGAAAGAAATTCCTTATCTTATTCTGATAGATAAAAAAGGAAAGTTTTTGGAACTACAGGACACCACCGAGGGGGTAGGAAAACAAAAACGAGCAAAAAAATATCTGGTTGTTAAAAGTAAAGGGCGTACTGGCAGCAACAGTTGGCAAACTGCAAATGTATTTTGGGACCATTTCGGATATGTATTAGCCCAACCTAAAAATACGGATGATAAAGGAATGCCAAAAGCACTGGATGATGCCGCTAAACAACATAAATCCTTTGTTCAGGAAGTCAGGCGGCTTGCTGAAATACATCCTTCCAATGAAGACATTCAGGCTGTAGCCGGATTTTACGATAACCCGGAGAATCTTCAACGTATAAAAACGGACCCGTTATGGGAAGAATGCATCAAAAAAGACGGGACAAACATATCCTTTAAAATAGCCGGACAAAATACTATCGTAGCCGAAAATCCGGATGTAACATCATCCACTGAAGATTGCTCGGAGAAGGATGAGCCGATAGGAATATGCCTTATTACCGGAAAAAAGGCTCCGATAGCTATACTCAATAGCGCCATTACCATACCCGGAGGCAAAAGCGGAGCAAAGCTGGTCGGCTTTCAGAAGAAGTCAGGTTACGATTCATATTATAAAGAACAAGGTATGAACGCGCCTATTTCAAAAGAGGCTGAAGCTGCTTATACCACGGCATTAAATACGTTATTAGGAAAAGACTCCTCCAACAAATATCATTTACACGACACATCCGTTGTTTTCTGGTCGCAGAAACCGACAAAACTGGAGCAATGTGTCAGTTTCATGTTTGCACCTCCTTCAAAAGATAATCCGGATAAAAATACGGAAGTTATCAGAGACTTTCTTCAATCCCTTTCTTCCGGAGTATTGAATGATGAGGATGAAACACCCTTTTACATTTTAGGCTTAGCTCCTAATGCCGCCCGTATTTCCATAAGATTCTGGCGACAAGGAACAGTAGGTGAATTTGCCAGCCATATCAGACAACATTTTAAGGACCTGGAAATCATTAAAAGCAAGAATCAAAGAGTCTATTTTTCTCTATTCAATTTACTGACCCAGGTTGCATCCTTAAATAAAATGGAAAATCTGCCGCCCAGCTTAGCCAGCGATTTAAGCCAAAGTATATGGGACAACCAGCCATACCCAACCACATTGCAGATGCAATGTCTGATACGAATCAAAGCAGACCGGAATATAACGTCGATAAGAGCCGCTATACTCAAAGCCTACTTAAATAGAAAATTCAGAAATCATAATAATCCACCTAAAGAAATTCAAATGGCACTAGATTTAGAAAATAAAAACCAGGCGTACTTATGTGGCCGCTTGTTTGCTATCCTTGAAAAGATCCAGAGTGATGCTATCCCGGGAGCTAATTCTACGATTAAAGAACGCTACTACGGTGCAGCATCGACAACCCCGACAACTGTATTCGGCCGCTTGTTGTCTCTATCCAGACATCATCTTGCAAAATTTGATACAGGGAAATCTGTTTATTATGAAAAGTTATTGCAAAGTGTTATCACTGATCTGGATAGTAACGGGTTACCTAAATATTTATCGATGGACGACCAGTCGCGTTTCGCAATCGGTTATTACCATCAAAGAGAAGATTTATATAAAACAACAACAGATAAAGAAAAAAATTAATACTATACAAATATGGAAACAGCAATAAACAATCGTTACGACTTCATTTATTTATTTGATGTACAGGATGGTAATCCGAATGGTGATCCCGATGCCGGAAACTTACCCAGAGTTGATCCGGAAACAGGGGAAGGCCTGGTTTCCGATGTCTGTTTGAAACGTAAAGTCCGGAACTTTGTCCAAATAGTAAAAGGAGGAGAAAGACCGTATGATATATTCATTAAAGAGAAAGCGGTATTGAATAATCTGATCACTGAAGCTCATAAACAGGAAGGGGTTAAAGATATAAAAGAGAAAGGAGATAAAACAGAGGCTGCCCGACAATGGATGTGCAGAAACTTTTATGACATAAGGACATTTGGAGCCGTACTAAGTACTGGTGAAAATGCAGGACAGGTCCGTGGCCCTATCCAATTTACTTTTGCCCGTTCCATCAGTCCGATTGTTACTGCCGAACATAGTATAACCCGTATGGCTGTGGCAACGGAAGATGAAGCTAAAAAACAGAGTGGAGATAACCGTACTATGGGACGTAAATTCACTGTTCCTTACGGATTGTATAAAGCTAACGGATTTATTTCCGCTCATTTAGCCGTACAGACCGGATTCAATGAAGAGGATCTGAACTTATTCTGGGATTCACTGAAAAACATGTTCGACCACGACCATTCAGCAGCCAGGGGAATGATGAATGCCCGCAAATTGATCGTGTTCAAACACAGTACAGCATTAGGTAATGCTTCAGCCCATTCTTTATTCGGTTTAGTGAAGGTTCAACTTAAGGATGCCCAACGCCCACCCCGTTCGTTTGACGATTATATTGTTACCATCGACAAGGATAAACTACCGGAAGGTGTAGAAGTACTGGACATGATATGATAGAATACGGAGATGAGGACCTGTTGATGCTTTCCGGAATCCAGCATATAACTTTCTGTGAACGTCAATGGGCCCTTATACATATCGAACAACAGTGGGCGGAAAACAACCTCACTATTGAAGGAAACTGGATGCATCAAAAAGTAGATGATCCAACCTTGATGAACCGTAATAAAGGCATAGTTACATTAAGGTCTGTTACGCTTGTCTCCAGACGGCTGGGACTTTATGGAATCTCTGATGTAGTAGAGATGGTTGCTTCCTCCTCCGGACAAAATGCAATACAACATCCTAAATATCCGGGATTCTGGCAATTAATCCCGGTCGAATACAAACGGGGTAAACCTAAAAAAGATCAGATAGATGAAGTTCAGCTATGCGCACAAGCGGTTTGCTTGGAAGAGATGTATAACGTCAGCATAGAAAAAGGATTTTTGTATTATGGGGAAACCCGCCACCGGGAAGAGGTTCCGTTTACCGGAGAATTGCGGAAACTGGTTGAAAATAAATGTGCCCAAATGCACCGGTTATACGAACAAAAAGTCCTTCCGCCGGCAATATACAAAGCGCATTGCAAGTCATGTTCATTATGTGATGTATGCATGCCTAAAGTACTGATAAAAACACCGAAAGTGAATACTTACCTGTCCCAGTTATATGATTAAAATATGAGAAAATTATTGAACACATTATATGTAACTACCCCTGAAGCCTATTTAACTAAAGATGGAGAAAACGTAGTGATCAGGGTTAAGGAAAAAGATATATTCAGAATTCCGATTTTGAATATAGAAGGTATTGTCACATTCGGATATATGGGTGCTTCTCCGGCATTAATGAAGATGTGTGCCGAAAGAAACGTAGGGCTGTGTTTTTTAAGTGCCAACGGACAGTTCCAGGGTAGAGTTTCCGGTCCGACAAAAGGGAATGTCCTTTTGCGAAGAACACAATACAGGATTGCCGATGATGCAAATAAATCACTGGAGATCAGCCGTCTGTTTATTGCCGGAAAGATAGCAAATTCCCGAACAGTTATCGACCGTTTCAAAAGAGATCATATTTCTTCCGACGAACAACTTTCCTTGTTTTTATCCGTATCTGAAAAATTAAAGAGATCAAAGAATCAGGCTTTAGTTGCTGAGTCTTCCGATACATTAAGAGGTATAGAGGGAGAAGCCGCTACAACTTATTTCTCTGTATTTAACCAGATGATCATATCACAATGTGAGGATTTTCCTTTTAACGGAAGGAACAGAAGACCGCCCAAAGACAAAGTAAATGCCCTGTTGTCATTTGTTTACACATTGCTGAATCATGAGGTACAGTCTGCATTGGAAACAGTAGGGCTCGATCCGTACGTAGGCTTTTTACATACCGATCGCCCGGGAAGAGCTAGTTTAGCGTTGGATATGATGGAAGAGTTACGAGCCTACCTGGCAGACAGGTTGGTATTGTCTTTAATCAATCGTAAACAGATATCCGATAAAGGTTTTGTTGAACACGGAGATAACGGGATCGTTATGGATGAAGATATCAGAAAGGAAGTTTTACTCGCCTGGCAGAAGAGAAAAAAAGAGACAATAATCCACCCCTACTTAAATGAATCCGTACCAATAGGGCTTATCCCATATATTCAGGCGATGCTTTTAGCTCGTTTTTTGAGAAACGATTTAGATAATTATCCGGTCTTTTTAATGAAGTAATTTTATGTATGTTCTAGTTACATATGACGTTGAAACGATGACTTCCGACGGACAACGCAGGTTACGTCAGGTAGCACGTCAATGCCTGAATTATGGCCAACGCGTCCAGAATTCCGTTTTTGAATGCTCTGTCTCGCCTGCTCAATTTACCGAGTTAAGATTAAAGCTATCGGATATCATAGATCATAAAAAAGATAGTATCCGTTTCTATTTCCTGGGAAATAATTATTCTAAAAGGGTTGAATACATAGGTGTCGTCACATCCTATAATGTAGAAGACGAACTTATAATATAACTGTTCGCGAACATTAAGCATTACCCCAAAAGCCGGGGTTTTCGCATTTATTGATTGTTAGTCTATTGCACATATCTATTGGTTCTATTTCATCAATAAAGAATCCAAAAAGTTTATTATCGCATAAAGATATTGGTAACAAACTGTAAATGTTTGTGTTATTTGTAATGCGGTCGTATCTTATAGAGGTACGTGGGTTGAAACGCCTTGAAAGGCAGATTGTTATTTTGCGTATCCAGTCGTATCTTATAGAGGTACGTGGGTTGAAACACTGTGTACATATCCAGTCATGGCCTTATCTATGTCGTATCTTATAGAGGTACGTGGGTTGAAACTTTATGCCGGATCTTGCGGTAGCAAGTGGTGGCAGTCGTATCTTATAGAGGTACGTGGGTTGAAACTCAATGATGATAGAATAAAAGATTGTACAATGTCGTCGTACCTTATAGAGGTACGTGGATTGAAACATCTGTTATAGAATTAAGGTCGATACCCGGGAAGTGTCGTATCTTATAGAGATGCGTGGATTGAAACGAACTAAACTTAGATAATTATGAGCAAGCGTAGGTCGTATCTTACAGAGATACGTGGATTGAAACAAACATTGATCGGGAGTTGATACACGGACATAACTGTCGCACCCGTAAAGGATGCGACGGTAGTGTTATTGTTGCAATTTCAATTCAGACACGTTTCAATCCACGCACTTATTATAACCAACTCAATCTGTAACACCTATCACACCAACAGCAACTCCTCCACCCAAGCGCCATCCAAAACCAACCCGGCATGTTCATCATAACACCTTCCATCCTCCAATATAAATATTCCGGCATACTCTCCCACAGTGCCCTGTTTACGGAACTGTTCGAAATCCCATTTTCTGACGGATACGCTATACTGTTGCAGCTTACGCAATAACCAGAATTCCGGACCAATCCGCTTCAGTTCTTCCAACAAGGTTGCGCCATCACCATAGCCGACTAAGATGGATACCGAGTCTTTATCGTCTATCAACCGGAATTGATCGGCCGCCGTAGCAAAAAGGAAATTCATTTCTCCGGCACCTTTATATAAAGAGTCTTTGATCTCTGCCTTATCAAAGGTGTTACAATTGCTATAGAATAACCGGAAATATTGAGCCATACAATCCGGGGAAAACAAGTCACTCCCATCGGAAATAGACAACATCTCCCGTAAAGCAGCCGCCCCCTTTCCCATCAAACCACGTAAAGTACTATTCTCCGGTTTGAAGACAAAGACCTGCCCCAACTCACCCTTCTTATTTAACTTACCTTCCCGGTTACATCTTCCTGCCGCCTGTATGATTGAATCCAGACCGGCAAATGCACGGTACACTACCGGGAAATCAATATCTACCCCGGCTTCAACCAACTGCGTGCTTATCACACGAACCGGTTCATTGTCCTTCAATTTCTGCTTGATCAATTTTATCACTTCCATGATATGTACGGAACACATCATACGCGATAGATGCAAAGTTCCTTCAGGCATCCGCTGATAAAGCTCCCGCGCCTCTTTTCGGGTATTTACAATACATAATACACAATCATATCCGGACAGTTCGTCGGCAAGGTCATCGAAAGTCGTGGTCGATTCCGGCCAATGCAATTCTACCCGTTTAAAAGCCTCAAACAAATGATCATGCACGGAAGTAATTTCTGTGACGGGACTCTTCAATCCGCTAAAAGCCTTCTGCCCCGTTCCGATACGACCGGCAAAAACAGGTAATGTCGCTGTGGTAAACAAAATACTGGTTTTAAAAGACGATTGCAGGCTCTGCAAGATATCCAATATCGGCTGCAAAAATTCAACCGGCAACATTTGCGCCTCATCCAGAATAACAACCGAATTACAGATATTATGTAACTTCCGGCACCGTGAAGTCCGGCAAGCATACAGCGACTCGAAGAACTGTACATTTGTCGTCACAATAATCGGAGCATCCCAGTTTTCCGTTGCCAACTGGGAAGGAGACCGTTCGTCATTACTATCCGGCTGCAAATTACTATGATGCTCCACCACATTCTCCGCACCGAAAATATTCCGGAGCACGGCAGCCGTCTGTACAATAATACTCGTATAAGGAATGACAATGATAATCCTATCTTTTTTATAACGAACAGCATGGATGAGCGCCCAGGCCATCGAAGCCAATGTCTTTCCCCCGCCCGTCGGCACTGTCAGGCTGAAAAAGCCGGGAAGCTTTTCCGCCATCTCACGGCAACGGGATAAGATAGCAGCGCGCTTCTCATTGATGAAAGAGGCAGGAGCACCTGCCGTTAGCGATTCCATATGTGTATCGAACCGCTCTTTCAATAATTCCATAGCATCATATTGCCCGCGACGAGCAGCCTGCTCCGGCTGCATAAACCGCTCCGTATCCAGATAGTCGGCATCTACCAGACATGAAAACAACATGCGAATCCACTGGTGTATTTCTTTCTGAAAATCATCAATCATAGGCGCATTCAGCGAAACGACCGCTTCCTGCATCTCTTCCGGCGCATCTTTCAACATCTCCTGGTAACAGTCTGTTTTAGACAGACGTTTACTCAAATTAGCCTCCCCGGAAGAAGTCCAGTCCAGCAATCCCGAATGATGTCCGGCTATACAATAAGCCAACGGCTGATAATAACCCGGTAATTTCTCTTTCGCCAGCATAGCTCCGGCTGAGGAATGATCGGGTTTATTCACCACTTTCTGCTCTGCCGTCATACCGGATGCACTACGGATATAAGGTTGAAAACTATCCTTCGTATATTTTCCCATATCATGCCACCAGCCATTCTGCTTTCCCCAGACCGCAGCACCGAAAACAGATGCGAACGATTCGCTTAAACCAGCTGTACCGACAGCATGTTCCTTAACTGTTTGTATCTGAAAAGCGTCATCCTCCACCTTGACATGCGCTATAAAATCCTGCTCATTTTTCATCTTACATAAAAGTTTTCACTAATTTATTTGCCATTTGCAATATTTCCACACAGCACATTGTATAACAACCAATTAAACTATTGCAAATACCGATTTCATTTGCAATGCCGTTTGCCATTTGCCATACATCATTTATTCCTAACAACCAAATAACACGTACCTCTCATCGTACGGCGCGACGGGATCTTATTCTTTTGAAGCAAGCGCCCGAAGTATGTCAACCGTTTAGTACCCAACCTTATGCCACTTTCATCTTGCAGATATTGAAGTATTTCAAGAGCAAAAAGTTCCTCATATTCCTCTCCCGGCAATGGTGCACGAAAGTTTTGCAGGAACAATTGTTCCTCTATCGGTATCTGCTGGAACACATCATTATTACGAGTAGTAGAAGATTCTTCTTCGGACGTAAACCAATAGCGTTCGCCTGCCTTTAAAGCCGAGACTGCCTGCGCATAAAGCTGTTCATAATTAACCGATACGGAATTATCTGCTGTCCCGGTTATCCCAATACATATAAAACGGCGGCTACCGGTCGGATCGGTCAGCAAGTCATAATTATTACAAGTGGCAATGAAAGAAGCATACCGGTGCAACGCCTGAATGCTCCGTTTATAAGGTTGGCGGGCATTGACCACCGGCTTTTGAAGAACATTCTTCAAAAAACTCTGATACGCAGCACTTACCGAATCGAACTCATCGATATTGATCAATGCAAAACGGGTAAGCAACAACTCTGCATCCCGCTTATTGCTGAAATCGATGCTATCCGTATAATACATGCGAAGCGAAGGGGGGAGCAAGTTTCGGCACCAGGTCGATTTGCCGCATCCCTGAGGGCCGACCAGTAAAGGTAACGAACTATTGGCATGCAAATGATCCCGCCGGTACCAATGAGCGACCATGCTCAGGAACCAGATATAAAACAAGTCGCGCCAGACAGCATTATCCGTCGGTAACGTATCGGCCAACGCACGGATATGATCTTTCCCGTCCCATGCCGGCAAATTTTCCAGATAATCTTCCAACGGATAGAAAACCGGTACCCTGTCGGAATACACATACCGCTTCACATCACGATCCCAAAGTGCCAATCCTTCAGCCTGTGCATTCAGTCCGATACTGTTCAGAACCGTCTCCGTCACAGGAGCAAAACGGATATAATATGAACCTCTTGCCCGAAACTCCACTTCGCCGGCCAGCATATTCCGCCTGAACTCATAACACCGTTTCATAAACTCATCCGTCTTTACAGACAATAATTGCTCGGGAGGCATCACCGGTTTCTTTCCAAAATTCTTCGAAAGCTGGTACACCGTATGAATGGTCTCCCGGATCTCCTCTTCAAACAGTTCCAGACGCTGGTATATCCTTGTCCAGCGAACCACATCCTCCTCCGGTATCCCGGACTGGAAACAATTTTCGGCCAGCTTTGTCAGGAAAGGCCTGACCTCTTTTCCGTCATCCAAACCTCTCGTTTTCTCCAATGCATCCAGCATACAGGCATTATAAAAACGGGAAATGATACGACTGCGGTCGAATCCGGGCATCATACGTAAAAGCGGATCTTCTTCTTTCGATACGATTTCCCGGTATGTCGGTTCGTCCGGCATCTGTGTCGGTTGCTCCTGAACCAACGCAACAGCCGAAAAATTATAGTATAAATCAGGATCGAAGGAATGGCGGCATCCCCGCTCCAAAGAGGGAGTCTTTATCTCTATATCACATTGCAGCTGAGCCTGATAATAGGCAACAGCGCGCCGGTAGGCTACCGCATGAAACAATTCCGCCTGCTCCCTGTCCCGTGGCAATGTTCTGTCAGGCAAAACAAACGGTACCAATATTTTTACACTTTTTCCGCTGGAACCGGTAAAAGCAGCCAGTGTTTGAGGGGCTTGCGATGCCAATTCTCTTATTCTCGCCACCTCTTCCTTATTCGCCAGATTTCCGACCTCCACCAGAACCAGTCCGTTATACGACCGGAACTCGACCTTTTTATCTCTTTTTCCGAATAATGCGGAAAAACACAACGCCGGAAGATTTGTTGCATGTATACTTTTATCACCAGGCATCGAACAAGCCAGGAGCTCCCTGTATTCATTCACCACCTTCCGGTACTCGCCGCTACGCATACCGCATAAAACAACGTGCAACGCCATATTTTTAAAGGCTTTACCCCCATTCTTTGTTTGTGTAATGTACATAGTATATTTTATTTTCACCCCTCTTATGATATGACAAATGGCAAACGCCATTGCAAATAAAAAAGGTATTTGCAATGGTTTAAATTTCTATTATACAATATATTGCAGGACAATATTGCAAATGGCAAATACTTTCCTGAAACTTTATGTACAACCTTATTTCAGCCTCGTAAACTCAATATCGCTCAGCCGATCTTTCAGCTTCGGACTAGGTTTGAAGCCTATCCCCTTCAGTTTAATGGATTCAGCGCGAATTTTAGACGGTTCTTCCACATCGCGATTCGGCTGGGCGGTCACCGAGAAGGTGCCCAGACCGTCGATCGTCACCGTATTGCCTTCTTTCAAGGCTTCCGATATCAAAAGAGTCAGATTTTCGATCATCCCTTTAACATCCCCATACGTGAAAGTACTGGCATCGGCCATTTGTTCTGCCAGCATATCGAGGTTTACATTACCATAACTTACGGTGGTAACCGAATACTTTACCTGCTCTTTGCCGGTAATATTATCATTGATTTTTGTGAGTTTGTACCTTACTGCCATGCGGTTCCCTTTCAGTTAGATTTAATATTACTACTAGTTACTTCAAAGGTTACTACCTTTTATCTCATTGATTACTAGTTAGTAAAACCAAGGTGTACAGGATAATTGAATAAGGTGTACAGGCTGGCCGACCAGGGTGTACAGGATAATCAGCCAGGGTGTACAGGATGATATTACTAAGTAAGGAGTAAAGGTATAAAATATAAGGGGATATACAATAGTTTATCCTATATTATTATCAGTCTGATATAACCGTTTTAAGGAATAAACATTTAGCAGAATATTAAAACAACAGTGGTAACAGTTTGGCAACCGTGCGATTTTCAGTGGCTTGCGTGCTATGCTGTCAACTTATTTCCTTTCCAATAAACTCAATATCCCTAATGTAATTCCGGCAGATATTTCGGAAGCTGCTTCGCAATTCTTTTCAAAGTTTTCCAAACCTTTATGCGTAGAAGTATCCGCAACTGTCCTGACGCTTAAAAACGGAATTCTATTTACATGACAGACATGAGCAATGCTTGTTGTCTCCATATCGACCGAAAGTGGCGCATACTTTTGGTTGATTTCATCCCTGTTTTCATCTTCAATGAATCGTTCACCGGTGGCCATCGTACCGAATAAAACCGGATACATTGCAGTTGAACCGTATTCCCGGGCAATGGCGAGCAAAACCGGATCTGCCGGGAAATAATTGCTTTCCAGCCAAGGATGGTATTCTGTCAGAATATCATCGGAAACATCATGGTAAACCATCCGCTCGGATATGACGGTATCAAACAGCCGGACGTCAGGATCGATTCCCCCGGCAACTCCGACGTTGATGATGGCATCGACATGGAAAAAATCAATCAGCACTTGAGCAGCAATTGCTGCATTTACTTTACAAACGCCACTGTACACCATGATAACATTGATTTTCCCAACTCGCCCGATATGAAATTCCAACATCGCTTTTTTTACGGTCCGGAGCGGATGGATACTTTTTAAAAATGGCATTAATTCAGTATCACTGGCGCATAATATTCCTATTTTCTCTTTCATATCATTAATTTTGCAACAAATACATATTTTTTCCATAGTCTTCCGACTATATGCAAAGTTACATAAAAAGTGTTTTTATGTATCCTATACAATTGCAGCATGTTGTATTCGATATTCTCGTGGAGTACACCCTACTTGTTTTTTAAAAAAACGCATAAAATGTTGAGGATGTTGAAAACCTAACATTTCTGCTATTTGCTTAGTATTCAAGTTTGGGTCGATTAAAGCGTTTTTCGCAACGTTTACCATCTTTAACTGTATAAACTCTTGCGCAGTTTTCCCGGTTTCCGACTTTACCAAATCACCCAAATAATTAGATGAAAGGCAAATCTTGTCAGCAAAATATCTCACCGTAGGTATTCCATGCTGTGAAGCCTTACCTGAATCCATGTATTCATTAAGCAACTGTTCAAAACGAACAAGGACATCGTTATTTATTTCTTCACGGGTAATGAATTGACGTTCATAGAAACGCATACAATAGTTGAGTAATACCTCAATGTTCGAGATAATCAACGATTTAGAAAATTTGTCAATAGGATGTTGTAGTTCACGTACAATCTTCTCCATGTAGTCTTGTAGAATGATGCGTTCCTCTACTGATAAGTGTAATGCCTCGTTGGAAGCGTATGAGAAAAAAGAGTATTGTTTGATTTTCTGCCCCAATTCCGTTCGATGCAGAAAGTCGGGATGAAACAACAAGCCGATAGCTTCGGGAACAACGCCGTCCTCCAAACGGTGAATACCTACAGTCTGCCCCGGAGCAAAACTCACCACTGTTTCATCGTCAAAGTCATAGACAGTCTTACCGTAATTAATAATGCAGCCTGTTGTCTTTTTCAAAAAAAGCGCATAAAAACCAAGTGTCATTTTATGCGTGGGTTGGGGCACGGACTGGTCAAAATGAACAATGCTTACTAATGGGTGGCGCGTTTCAAAGCCAAAGAACTTATTGTACTGCTCAATGCTATCTGCTTTTATAATATCAAGGTTATCTTTCATCTTATCAGAATATTTATAGTACGCAAATTAATCTTGTAATGCAAAGGAAACACATTTTTTTGTATCACGAAAAGGCAGGCAGGTAAAAACCGTAATTCAGATACCTTAATCCGTAATTTAGGTACTTTATTGATTATTAGATACTATCAAAAGATTTATCTTCCGTAATCGAGGTACTTTACCCCGTAAGAAAGGTAGCTGCTCTATGAATAGAACACCCTAATTTTGCATCGAACAAATAAATTAATTCAAAACTGACAGAATATGAAACGTACAGTAATGACAATGATTGCAGGGCTGGCATGTATAACTGCCGCTTTTGCACAGATAAGTGAAGAACGTGTCCCGGCAAAAGGATTTGCCCTATTTTCAGTCCAAGACACTTTCCGACCTTACGAATTTGCCCGTCATGCCATTGGAGAAAATGACATTCAAAAGGAAACACAGGAAATGCAGGACTATTCTGTTGCACATGGCATTTATCCCGAAGTGGAAATTATTAAAGCTGATGCCGCAGAAATAGACAAGGCTTGGCGTAACGTATCGGACGGAAAAGTAAAGTTCCGCTATGTGATTGACATGAATACGTTAAGGAAATAAACAGGATGAATAAGATTATCGAAAGAATGCGGAATGGGGAACGGATTACAGAAACGGATGCCGATTTTCCTCTGCTCTACTCCGAAATAGAGAACACAAAGAAACTTGTTTGTGAACTGAACACCCAATACCATTCTCCTGATGAAATCAGGGCGTTGCTCGAACGTATTTGGGGGCAACAGTTGGACGCTTCGGTACGAATGTTTCCACCGTTCTATACTGCTTTCGGCAAACTGACCCGTGTGGGAAAAGAAGTGTTTATCAATTTCGGTTGCACTTTTCTCGACCAAGGTGGTATCACATTAGAGGACGGGGTATTTATCGGACCGGGAGCAAAAATTGTAACCGAGAACCACCCCGAAGAACCAGTTTTGCGACATAGGTTATTAGTAAAAACAATAGTTATACGTCGTAATGCATGGATTGGCGCAGGAGCAATCATTCTGCCCGGAGTAACCGTAGGAGAAAATGCCATTGTAGCCGCCGGAGCAGTAGTGACAAAAGATGTACCGGACAATGTCATAGTAGCGGGTGCACCCGCTAAAACCATTAGAAATATTAAACAGTAATTATATGAAAATGTTGTTGTCATCACTTATTCTTTTGTCGGGATTATCTTTTGTTACGGCTGCTTGCAGCCCTACGGAAGACCCAGTCAATACAGAAGAACCGACACCCACACCGGAACCGGAGCCTACCCCCGAACCGCAACCGGGTAGCGGACGCACATTAGTGGTATATTTTTCTTGTACGAATACAACGAAAGGTATTGCAGAAAAAATTGCAGAAAGTACCGATGGAACACTTCATCACATCATTCCTGAAACGCCCTACACGGATGAAGACTTGAATTATAACAATTCCTCGTCCCGTGCCAACCGTGAGCAGAACGATCCGGCAGCACGTCCGGCTATAAGTAGTAAAATCGAGAATCTTTCAGACTATGATGTTATTTTTCTCGGTTATCCCATTTGGCACGGTAAAGCTCCGAAGATAATCTATACATTCCTTGAAAGCCAAAATCTATCGGGTAAAACCATTGTGCCGTTCTGCACTTCACATTCCAGCAGTATCGGTTCAAGCGATACAGATTTACACAAATCGGCAGGGCAAGCCGCATGGAAACAAGGAAAACGTTTTAATGGAAATGAATCAACAGAAACAATTAAAGATTGGATTGAAAGTATGAACTTGAATTTGAATCAAAACAGCAATGTAGGTGTATTCAATCTCTCGAAAAGGGAAAATGGGAAAGCACCTACCATAAGACTTAGCAGTGGATATGATATGCCCATCGTTGGGTTGGGCACATACAGTCTACATGGTGATGTCTGTGTAAATTCCGTCAAGGCAGCTCTTGCTTCCGGCTTCCGCAAAATTGATACGGCACATATGTATGACAATGAAGAAGAAGTGGGACAAGGCGTTCGTGAATCGGGCGTGCCACGTGAAGAAATCTTCGTGGCAACCAAACTTTATCCCAATCAATTCAGCAATCCCGAAGAAGCAATAGAAGAATGCTTGCGTAAGCTCGACATCGGTTATATTGACCTGATGCTGCTGCACCATCCGGGAACTGACGATGTAAAAGCATACAAAGCAATGGAAAAATATGTGGCACAAGGCAAGATTCGCTCCATCGGATTATCGAACTACTACATAAAGGAAATGACGGAGTTCCTGCCGCAAGTAAGCTCCAAGCCCGTATTAGTACAGAATGAGATACATCCTTATTACCAGGAAAAAGGAATCGTAGAATATATGCACAGCCAAGGTATCGTAGTGGAAGCATGGTATCCGCTCGGCGGCAGAGGTCATACGGCTGCATTGTTGGGAAATGAAACCATTAGTCGGATTGCAGCAGCCCACGGCAAGTCTTCGGCGCAAGTCATTCTACGTTGGGATTTACAAAGGGGGGTGGTTGTCATTCCCGGTTCAAGCAACCCCGACCATATCAAAGAAAATATATCCATTTTCGATTTTGAACTGACGAATGAAGAGATGTCGCAAATTGCCGCACTAGACCGGAACGAGAAGCATGACTGGTATTAATAACAAAGGATTAAATAAATGATAAGACAATGGAAACGAATATGAATTACAATCAGTACATCCCCACCCACATCCTTTTCGGTGCGGGACAGTTGAACAATCTTCACACACAAACAATGCCGGGCAAAAAGGCATTGATAATTATATCCAATGGTAAATCCACCCGTGCCAATGGTTATTTGGCACGCACAGAGGAACAACTTCACCAAGTCGGAGTGGAAACCGAAGTATTCGAAGGAGTTGCCCCCAATCCCACGGTTGCCAACTCCGAAGCCGGAGCGGAAGCCGCCCGTGAATTTGGTGCGGATTTTCTTGTAGCATTGGGCGGTGGCAGCGTTATGGACTGTTCAAAAGCCATTGCCCTGTTAGCGACAAACAACGGTAAGTTATGGGATTATGTACCTATCGGCACAGGCAAGGGACAACCGATTTCAAATAAACCGCTACCTATTATCGCCATAACAACTACCGCCGGAACCGGTTCAGAAACGGACGGTTGCGGCGTGATAACCAAAGAAGACACCAATGAAAAGGCATTCATTATGCACCCGGCATTATTTCCATATCTTGCTGTAGTCGATGCAGAACTGATGCTTTCCGTACCGCCATTGTTTACCGCTTTTCAGGGATTTGATGCATTGTTTCATAGCGTAGAGGGCTTCATTGCCGCCAGTGCAAACCTTGCCAGCGATATGAACGCACGTGAAGCCATCCGCAACATTGCCGAATATTTGCCCCGTGCCGTTAAGGACGGCTCCGATTTGGAAGCACGTACCCGTGTAGCTTTCGCTAATACATTATCGGGAGCAGTAATGACACTTACCTTACTTACCAGCGAACACGGGTTAGAACACGCATTATCAGCCTATCATCCGAATTTACCTCACGGAGCCGGACTGATTATGATAAGCAAGGCGTATTTCAGTTATTTCGTGAACCGTCACGCTTGTGATGACCGTTTTGTAGAACTTGCCCGCCTGTTAGGTATGTCCGAAGCCAATAAACCCGAAGATTTTATCGCTGCACTTGTCCGCTTGCAAGAAGCCTGCGGCGTAGCCGATCTGAAAATGTCTGATTACGGCATAATACCCGATGAGTTCGAGAAGTTCATGCACAACACCCGTGAAGTAATGGGCATCATGTTCACAGCAGACCGTGTACAAATGTCAGATGAAGATATTGTGCGAATTTTTGCAGAATCATATAGATAAGAATTTTGTATGAGTAATGAAAACAATATGTCCCGGCGTAAAGTTCTCAAAACCATGGGAGTTTTCGCTGCCAGTACAGCATTGAGTGCAAGCGAACTTACTACTGCAGATAGCCTCAATTTGAAAAGTGATAAGAAAATGAAAGTAGTGGCAATTAACGGAAGTTCACGAAAAGACGGGAACACGGCAGATATGCTGAATTTAGTATTGGGAGAAATTAAGAAAGAGGGGCATGAAACAGAATTAATTCAATTAGCGGGACATACAATAGATCCCTGTAAGGCGTGTTTTGCTTGTGCGGAAAAGGGTAATTGTGTCTTCGACAATGATATTTTCCGGAAACTCTATACTAAAATGACTGAAGCTGATGCTATAGTGTTAGGTTCCTCTACCTATTCTGCCGATGTTTCCTCCACATTAAAAGCGGTAATCGAAAGAGCAAGTGTAGTGAGTGATACCAATCCGGGAATGTTCCGCCACAAAGTGGCAGGAGCAGTGGCAGTGGCACGGCGTGCAGGAGCAATGAACACCATCGACACAATCAATCATTTCTTTCTAAACAAGGAAATGTATCTTGTCGGCTCTACTTATTGGAACATTGCCTACGGTCGCCTGCCCGGAGAAGCTCTAAAAGATGAAGAAGCGGTTGCCAATATGAAAAATCTCGGACAGAATATTACATGGATATTAAACCATTTGAAATAAAACACCTGCCCATTCCTTGAAAATCCGCTGTTGCTGAAACGGACGTATATTGACCGCTTCAGCAACAGTCTCCAATCGGGGTTGTTCCTTGCGGTTATCCCGTATGAACCGGGGAGCTTCACTGCGGTTCTTGTCGGTGTACTCACGTACAATTTCGCCTACCGAGATGCGGTAATGGTCGAATAGCGTGTCGCACCCTCTCTTTTGGCTGGCACGGTGGTTCACTTGATGCGCCAACCTGCCACCGCTTCCTCGCTCTCCCAGAACCAATGTATGTTTTTGTTTCAACAATGCAAAGTTACAACAAGCCTTTTTCTCTAACGACCCGAAAATTGCTATTTCCAACTGAATAAAAACCACTCGGAAAGTTTTACAGGATAATCAGCGAGATGTATCGCACCATACTCAGGTTACCAGTGATTATGATGGATTCTGTCCTCTATCCGAATTTCTTTCTGTTTACAGATATGTGCGTTTTCGGCCGGATAACCGATAGCAAGATAACAGGTAAACTCATATCCATCGGGGGTTTTAACCAGTTGTTTTACATGTTCCGGTTCGTTGCCGATGGGAATACGGAAAGCACATGCCAACCCTTCTGCCGTTGCTGCCAACAGGATATTTTCAACGGCAGCCCACGCCGAAGCGAAATAGTTGAGCGAACTTTGGTCGGCAGGTTGACACAGAGGATAATCCTTTTGCCGGAAAAACGGCAGAACAAGACAATTGCTCTGCATAAGCATACGTTGCTGCTTGGGCAACGCATCGGTAAACATGGCGTGCTCATCTTTGTCCATCACACCGGCAGCAGCGTTAAGTCCTGTCTGCTGAATATTTTTAGTGTTTTGTGCCACAGGCGATACGAGTCGGGCAATATTCTCTTGTCCTCTCACCACAACAAATTCAAACTGACGCAAATGGTCATTGGTAGGAGCTTTAAATGCAGCCGACAACACCTTCTTCAATACTTCGTCCGTAACTTCTTTATCAGAAAAATCCCGGATAGTTCTTCTTTTCTCTAATACTTGATAGAAATCCATAACAATACATTTTATTGGTTATACTTATCGTTTCCGGCAGCAAAGTTATCCGGCTTTCTTGTTACATATTTGTGATATTGTTTCGTATACTTGTCGTATATTTGCATTCGGATCATTTTAAGCATACCTTTATGGAAGATACTGCTATTCCTTACGAATTGCCCGAGGTGGAAAATCATTCGTTTTTCTTTATAGACCAACGGGTAGAAACGGGTCTCGAGGCCAAATTGCATCAACATGATGCATGGGAATTGTATTATGTTGTCCACGGGTATGGTAACCGGATGGCAGGCGACACTTTACAACCCTTTGAAGCTGGCGATGTGGCATTGATACCTCCGTCCATGTTCCACCGCTGGGAGTATACGCCGGATTCAGTGGACGAAGAAGGCCATGTCCGTTATCTGATGGTAGCTTTCAGTCATTCACTGGTAGAACGGTGCATGCAGGTATTTCCCGAACTGCGCAACCATCTGAAAAACATTACATTTCCAGTCAATGCACTGAAGTTCGGTTCCAAAAGTTCACGAACCATCCGCCGGATATTATCACGGATGAACAACCTGGACGAGTTGGGACGCTTGTGCGAAATGTTCCGTCTGCTGCCAGTCATTTTCACCTCCTCCGACCACATGTTTGCAGGCAGGCCGATGCGCATCGAACGGGATGTACGTCGTATGCAGCAAATATGTAGCTATGTGATGGCTCACTACGTCCACACTATTTCGTTGGATGATATTGCCGCCGAAGTAGGTATGAACCGCTCTGCTTTCTGTTCTTACTTTAAGCGTTGTAAAGGAATGACTTTTTCACAGTATGTAACTCAATACCGTTTAAATACAGCCTGCAAACTTCTGAAACATTCACAGAAGCAAGTATCCGAAATATGTTTCACGGTAGGATTCAATGATTTACCTCACTTTGTCCGGGTTTTCACAAATAATATAGGAGTCTCTCCCAGCAGGTACAGAAAACAATTTCAATAATTATCTTGTATCGTTTTCCCTCTTGTCTGTTATCTTCATTTGTCTTCACAACTGATTGGACTTGCTTGTGCCGAAGCATTTGCCGGGGGAGTCAAAAACGAAGGCTGCGGGATTCATATCCGACAGCCTTCCACATTAGCCCTTAACTTTAATCAACTGGATTACCAGGAAATTCGTTCCGGCAGTTTCAACATAATAATACGTTAGTAACCGGAATTCTGTTTCAGGTTCGGATTCTTATCCATACTGTCCTGCGGGATCGGCAGATAACGGTTCTTGGCAGCAAACTCACGGTTTTCAATCAGGTCCTTGCCTGTTACGACGGCACGTTTATAAGGATCTGTCTCGTTGTAATCGATTGTACCGACGATACGGTTTAACGGGCCGTTCAATAATGTTTCGGCCAACATCTTTCCTGCGGCATCTTTCCAACGCAGAATATCTGCACGACGCAAGCCTTCACCCGCCAATTCAATGCAGCGCTCACGACGAATCAGCTCACGCAATGTTTCTTTCGTGCTGTACCTGGCTCTGTCCACAACAGGCATGCCGGCACGGGTACGGATCTGATCCAGATAATCATATACCTGGGCGGAAGGGCCGTTCAATTCATTCTCCGCTTCGGCATACGACAACAAAACTTCGGCATACCGGAACACGATCACACAAGTTCCGGTGCTCCACATATTGGGATACTGGTCGATGGGGTCCAGATATTTCGCCCAGGTCAGACTGGATTTCGAAGCATTGTCGGTGTAGGTGGGATAGTTCTTATTATCCGATTTATCCGCCAGTGTTTTATCCAGCGTGTTCAGTACCGAACCTCTCCAGTCCTGTCCCGGATAAAGAATACTCATCGCCATACGGGGATCGCGGTTAGCAAACGGATGGGCCGCATCATACAGGTTCGACTCTTCCTTCGTTTTACCGTCTGTCATTTCATACATATCCACCAGGTTCTGGGTGGGGACGATAGAAGACCAACCGCCGTCTACATTATTATACATCTGGCCGATCACTCCCAAACCGAATGTATTAGGGATACGCTGGTCGGCAATAATCACCTCTTTCGAATCTGTGCCAGTGAGCTTGAACAAATTGGAATAATCGGGTTCCAGTTCATATTGCTTCAGGTCGATGATGGCCTGGGCAGCCTCTTTAGCCTTCTGCCATTCTCCATAATACAATGCTTCACGCATTTTTATTGCCAGTACACCGCCTTTGCCGATGCGTCCGCGGGCAGCCGGTGTCGTATTAATACCCGTCAAAGCATCTTCCAGGTCTTTGGCTATCTGCTGACGAACTTCTTCTTCGGTATTACGGGGCACCTGGGCTTCTTCAGCTGACTGATAAGAGCCGATGATAGGCACACCGCCATACCACCAGTTCATCTGGAAGTATTTATAAGCACGAATCGCTTTCGCCTGTGCAACCAGGTCATTCTTCGTTGCTTCCGACTTGAATGTTACATTGTCGATATTCTCCAGCACGGTGTTGCAACGGCGAATAGTCGTGAAGCTATAAAATGAACTGCCGGGGTTGGAGCTTGACAAAGAACCGTCACCCCAGGGGCGCCAACCTTCCCACGGAAAGTTGTTGTAAGCAATATCTGAACCACAATCGAGATAGAGAATGGCGGTCGGATCCCACAGACCGTTATAACATCCCACCACGAAACTTTCAGCATCCGTTTCGGTCTTCCAGGTGGTGGAAGGAGACAATGCATCATGTGGAGCCGTATCCAGAAAGTCCGAGCAGGATGTAGATAAAAACGCTGCTCCGGCCATTAAATATATTGATAATCGTTTCATAAAATTCAACTTATATTAGATAGTCATTAATAGTTTAGAACGTAACATTTACTCCGAATGAATGGGTAGTAGACAAAGGATAGCTTGACAAACGGGTGCTGACTGTCTCCGGGTCTACATTCAACGGCATAGAATCGAATGTCAGCAGGTTCTCAGCCGAATAATAAATCCTCAGGCTTTGAATACCGGCTTTTTCTATCAGGCTTTTCGGGAAGGTGTAGCCTAACTGTGCAGTCTTCAGACGCAGATAGCTCGTATTCATGATCCAGAAGTCAGACATGACAACGGATGCTTCACTCGGTGACTTACGGGCTTCTGCTACACGGGGCATACTTGCTCCTTTATTTTCGGGTGTCCATGAGTCCAGCCAGGCTGTTGAAGGGTGGCCGGCGCTGCCGGAAAATTCACCGAAGGCTTCTTTGGTATAAGCGAAACCGACGTTTGCCGCACCGGTAAAGTTCAGCGTCAGGTCGAAGTTCTTATAAGCACCGTTCAGGTTCAGACCGAATGTCATCACCGGATCTTTTGTCTTATAGAGTTCACGGTCTTCGGCTGTGATCTTACCGTCATTGTTGGTATCGACATACTTCAGGTCGCCCCCTTTAAATTTCAGGCCGAACGGATATCCGTCCTGACCGGCATATTTATCCATCCAGGCTTGTGCCTCTTCGTCCGACTGGAAGAAACCGTCTGTTCTGTACACGAACCAGGAATTAATAGGAGAACCGACCTGACGCATGAAGTCGCCATCAGACATACGGTTAACACCTCCCAGGTTTTCTATCTTATTCTTGTTATAGGCAAAGTTGCCGACAACGCCGAACTTCCAGTCACCCCATTGGTTACTGTAGCCCAACTGCATTTCGACACCTCGGTTACGCATGGCACCTACATTATCTTTATAAGCACCCAGCGCAAATTCCGTCGGTACCGGAACTTCCATGATGATATCGGTTGTCTTGCGATCGTAGTAATCGAAAGTAAAGCTGATCTTATTATTGATCATTGCATCTATCCCGATACCCCATGTCGTTGACTTTTCCCACGAAAGGTCTGCTATTTTATAATTACTCTGATAATAACCGGTCGTCAACGCACTTCCGAAAGGATAGTTGGCACCCAGGTTATACGTATTCAACCAGGGATAAAAGTCACCGCCTGTCGGTGTCCCGTCGCTCAAAGCATCCTGGTTACCCAGCATACCCCATGATCCGCGAAGTTTCAGGCTATTCAACCAATTCCTCGTATTTTCCATGAAGCTCTCTTCGCTGATACGCCATGCTGCGGAGAAGGAAGGGAAATATCCCCAACGGTGTCCGGGGGCGAAACGGGAAGAAGCATCCGAACGGAAGTTTGCTTCCAGCAGGTATTTACCGGCATAGTCGTAGTTTACACGACCGAAATAAGAAAGCATATTCAATTTGCGGGTAAAACCTTCGTTGGTTTGGGTAGCCGTAGCACCGGCATTCATATCATCCAGTTCGTTATTCGGGAAGTTTTCGCGGTATTCCTTATTGTAACGCACATCATATTTCTCGGCATGATATCCCAACATCACTTTCAAACCGTGATTACCGAATGTCTTGTCATAGTTCAGCAAAGCATCGAAATTATATCGTGACCAGTTGGTGAAACGTTCTTCCAGGCTGTTCGGACGACTGGCCTGTGCCGGGTCTGTATCCAATTTCATAACGAATGCCTTGAAGTGCTGGTCGTCATTTACATACGAACCGGACACTGTTGCCTTCAGTCCGTCTATGATCTGGTAGTCGACTGCAAGAGAACCGGTAAAGTTCTGGTTGTATTTGTCCACAGTCTGTCCGGAGTCCAGCCAGGCGATAGGGTTACCGTCATTTGTTGCACCATATGTTCCATCCTCATTATAAACCGGAATCATCGGGCTCAGAATATTCAGCTGGCGGATAATCTGGTCCGACCAACCGCCGCCATAATTGGAGTTGGGGTCTTTATAGTCGTTCTTTATATATGACATATTCAAGCGAACCGTCAGTTTCTTCGTGATATTCATATCCAGGTTCGTACGGCCGTTGAATTGTTTACGTTCCGAGTTAGGAAGAATACCGGTTTGTCCCAGATAACCGACAGAAGCCATATATTTCGTATTCTCGGTACCTCCGCTGATATTTACATTGTGTTTATGTAATACACCGGTTTGGTAAGCGGCATCATTCCAGTCTGTGTTCGGATGTCCGTATGGGTCGGAGCCATCCTGAAACAGGCGGATGTCTTCATCACTATAGCGGTGAGGCTGTCCGTTATCATCGTCGATCCGGTTATACAGCATCGCATATTCGGCCGAACTGACGCGGTCTATTACAGCAGTCGGGCTTGAGACCCCGATATATCCGTTGTAAGTAATACGCGGAGCACCGGTCTTACCGCGTTTGGTCGTTATCAGAATAACTCCGTTGGAGGCTTTCGAACCGTAGATGGCGGCAGAGGAGGCATCCTTCAGGACAGAGATACTTTCGATGTCGTTCGGGTCGATACTGTCCATCGAACCGCTCTCGATCCCGTCGATCAGGATGTAGGGAGATGCGTTATTCAACGTTCCGACACCACGGATACGGATATTACTTCCATCTTCACCGGGACGGCCTTCACCGGCTGTGATCGTTACACCCGGCATCAATCCCTGCAAACCGGAGGATACATTCGAGATCGGTCGGCTTGTCAGTTCTTCGCTTGCCACAGAGGCTACGGCTCCGGACAGGTTGGCTTTCTGCTGGGTTCCGTATCCTACCACCACAACTTCGTCCAGCTTTTGCGTATCTTCAGCCAGAGTAATTTTAAGAGTCGATTGTCCTGTGTACTTAATTTCTTGTGTCAGATAGCCGATGAAAGAGATCTGGATCACATCCCCGGCTTTTACATCCAGTACGAAGTTACCATCCATGTCGGTGACAGTACCGTTCGTTGTTCCTTTTACGACAATAGAGGCACCGGCAACAGGGCCGAAATCGTCGTTAACTGTTCCTTTTAAACTCTTTTGTTGCTGAGAAATGTCAACTTTGGATGTTGCCGTACTGTCGGAAGCATGTGCTGTCCCTCCGGAGCACAATGTGGCTGACAACAACAAAAGGCTGACTGGTCTTACGATTTTCAACATAACAATTGCTTTTTGTTTAATAATACTAGTAACTTTATAAATAAGATTTAAGGAGATTAACTCACTTTACTTATAGATTCACCTTATTCATGGTATTAACATTTACTCTTTCTGTAAAAATCTTATCCCTATGAAACCACAGTTCTTACAGAACTATGGCTTTTCTTATTTCACAAATAGCATGGTTTCAACATATTAACTCTAAAGAGACAATCATCTACCTTTATAATGGATTAACTTTAGTTTAAACGTTATTATTATTAAACGATCTCCAACGACTTGACTATTACTGAATAATCTGCACAATTTAATGTTTTATTATAAAATTAATATTACATTTGCAGGGTCGGTATTAAATTAGTTCTGTAAGAACTCAATACAAAAACGCCACATATCTTATTTTAAAAAAGGCAAAGCAAATGATCAATACAGATACCGCCATCCACCATGCTAATAATCTTTTATATAAATAACCAATTATAACAAATCCGGCGACAATCACCATATATAGTAAGTCCATTATAAGAATACCTTTTACAAAGCCGGATAGAATTATATAAAAACTTATCTGTAACTTTATCGCCATATCTATTATAACCTTAGATAACATGACAAATAAAACTCTATTAAGTACCGTGGTTCTTGCCTCTATGGCACAATTCGCGGCAGCCGGTAATGCCGGTGAACAATCGCATCCCAACATTATTCTGATCCTATGCGACGATATGGGATTTTCAGATTTGGGATGTTACGGAGGAGAAGTTAAGACTCCGAACATTGATTTTTTGGCAGAGAACGGAGTGCGTTTCAGCCAGTTCAAAAACACCGGACGCAGTTGCCCCAGCCGTGCCGCCCTCCTGACCGGACGTTACCAGCATGAAGCCGGAATGGGATGGATGACGGCTGTCGACGAGCACCGGCCCGGATACCGCGGACAGATATCTGCCGATTACCCGACTATCGCCGAAGTCCTCAAAGCAAACGGATATGCGACCTATATGAGTGGGAAATGGCATCTGACAGTACAGGGCGCATTCGATAAACCGAACGGTAGTTATCCCACACAACGAGGGTTCGATAAATATTACGGTTGCCTGAGCGGCGGCGGAAGCTATTACACCCCGACTCCCGTCTATTCGAATACAGACCGTATCACGACATTCCCCGACGACTTTTATTATACAACGGCCATTACGGATTCGGCCGTCAGTTTCATCCGTAGCCATCCGGCCGATGTCCCGATGTTCATGTATCTGGCGCATTATGCCCCTCACAGGCCGTTGCAGGCACCCAAAGAACGGGTGGAAGCATGCCGGCAACGGTATAAAGTAGGATATGACGTCCTGCGCCAACAACGTTTCGACCGCCAGAAAAAGATGGGATTGATGAATACCGGAGATACCCTCCCCATCCATCAGAAAGAATTTGAAGGAGGACGTCCGGCCTGGACAAGTCTCACTCCCGAACAACAGGAAGCATGGATAACCGAAATGGCTACCTATGCCGCCATGATTGAAATAATGGACGACGGTATCGGGGAAGTTATTGCTGCTACCAAAGAAAAAGGACTCTATGAAAACACCGTCTTCCTCTTCCTGAGTGATAACGGTTCAACCAATGAAGGGGGTTTTATTGCCCAATTACTGGCCGACCTGAACAATACGCCTTACAGAAGTTACAAACAATGGTGTTTCCAGGGAGGAACCAGTACGCCTTTTATCGTTATGTACGGCGATCCGCAAAAGAATGTTCTCAAAGGGAAGTTCAATCGCGAATTCAGTCATATTATAGATGTAATGCCGACCTGTCTGGATATGGCTTCGGTTGAATATCCCGGACAATTCAATGATAAAAAGTTGAGTACCACCGAAGGCAGAAGCCTGATACCCGCCGTCCAAAACAAGACGTTGGAACCACGCGACCTGTTTTTCGAACATCAGACCTCATGTGCAATCATTTCGGATGGCTGGAAACTGGTTCGTAACAGCGGCAAACAGTCCTGGGAGTTGATCGACCTGATGAACGATCCGTTTGAAGAAAACGATCAGGCAGCCTTATACCCGGAAAAAGTAAAGGCATTAGAGAGTAAATGGAACCGATGGGCCGAAGAAAAACATGTCTTTCCTTTTGAATACCGTCCCTGGGGAGAACGTATTAATTACTATAAATCGCTCCATCCGGATCAAAGCGGAAAGGATTAAATGTTACAAAAGTCTCACTATGGCACACAGATGCCACAGATTAAGCAGATGAACACGGATAAGTGTGCCATAGTGAGACCTTTTACTACTTATCAAATCCCTTTTTCAATTCTTTTATGGCTGGCAAAGCAAACGAGATCAATCCGATCATTCCCACCAGTCCCCCACCGATTATAAATGTATTTCCAATACCGATCGTATCCGCCAGAAATCCGGTACTCAACAATCCGATCATCGAAGGCAACAGACTGACACTCATATAAAACGAGAACACACGTCCCATCACCACCGGATTGATACGTGTCTGTACCACCGTCGTAAAGGAGGCCATATAAAGAGAACCGGATATACCGCCGACCGCCGTCAATACGACAAACAACGGGTAACCTGAAACCGGCAGAATACCGGACAGTCCGAACGTAACTCCCAACAGGATATACATCCAGTTTATCAATGAAATCTCATTCAGCTTAAACTTCTTCATCCCCAGAAAAGCACCGCCCAGCAAGGCGCCTATTCCCCAGGCTGCTTCAACCAGACTGATCTGAAAAGCATTCCCTGAATAATGGTCCAACGTCATCAACGGAAACAAAACACTGACCGGCATAATAAAGAAGGTAGCAATGATAGAAAGGATAAACAACCACGACAATCCGTTTTGTGCACGGACCTCTGTCAAGGCTTCCTTCGCTTCTTTCAAGAGATGTACTTTCTGCGTTTTTTCCGTATTATCCGGATCGGGGATTTTCACAAACAAGAGTGAAGTACATGCCAGAGCCGCACCAATCACATCCAGCAGCAAGATATTCGTCATCTCCATAAAAGAGATGAAAAGCGCAGCCAGGGCCGGCCCGGCAATATTACAGGCAGACTGGATAATCTGGTTGATGCCGGCAATACGAATCAGTTCCGACTTCGGAGCCAGCAAAGGGACCGACGCCTGCATGGCCGGCATATGAAAAGCCGAACCTACCGAACGTAAAGCCAACAAAATATAAATATGTTCGATCTTCGCTATATCCAGGTAGAACAGGACAGCCAGGATCAATGTACAGAAAGCGATAAAGCTATCTGCCAGTATCATCACCCGCTTCCTTTTCCAACGGTCGATAAAGATACCGGTAAACAGTCCCAATACTGATTGCGGAAGCATGGCTGCTATGGCAGCAAAAGCCAACACTTCTGCCGATTTCGTTTCAAAACTAAGCCATAGGATGATTGCAAAATTAACGATTGAACTGGTCAGGATAGAGAAGAACTGACCGGTCCATATAATGGCGAATACTTTTTTCCAGTTATTCATAACTTCTTTTATAATATAACAATAGATACGGGATTCCCCACGGTTCCGGGAAATCGACAATATAAACTCAGAAAACAAGAAGGATATTATCCGTTTATCACACCAAATAAATGATGCCTGATTTAGAAGTTATTGAACACATAAAGATTATTTTATTTTCTGCAAGTATACGAATAAAATATGAATTACCAAACGATGATTAATAACGATGCTGTTTTTTCGCTATACCTCCCAGCATTTCCACCAGCGGTTGGCGCAGATATATACAATATACTGGCGTACCTGATAATTGGGGAATTTCCGGCGGGTATCATCGGCGTACTTCTTCACCTGCTCCACATCTTCAGGTCGGGGGTCTGAAAATTCCAACATCTTTTCGGCATCTTTAGCCTTGAAGTATTTGAACTCTACGACACGGTCGTCGGTATAATAATCCGTACCGGGAATACCGGTCATCTCGAAATCGGAACGCCCCACCGAATTGTTTTGCTCAATGGCAAAGGTGTAACAATTACTCAGATAACGGGAAACCAGTTCATAGAATGAACAACGGATGAAGTTTTCATTTATTTTATCAAAGACCTGGGCGGGAAACTGTCCGAGGTATTGTTCGAAATAATTCTGCACGAGCGGTTCCAGGCGGCGGTCGCCGTCATATTTCCGGTAGGTAGGCACATAACGTTGTGCATTTCCTTCTATACGGTTCAAATCGTTGTAATAATCCATATAGACACTGCGCATAGTCATATTCGGAAGCGATGTCACATAGTTATCTCTGATCGTAGTCATGCCTAGATAGAACAGGCTGATCGGATAAAACTCTTTGTTGAAGAACTTTTGCTTATTGAATTTGCTGGACAGGTCGGCTACGTTATAGGCCAGTTCATCATCGATAACCAGCGCGTCGAGCATCGCTTTCGCATTGTCGAGCGACATGGTCAAACGACGGATCCAGTTGATATCCGTACGGAGGTTCTCGTCAACCATTTCTTCGGGAATACTGCCGCCATTGACAGCAAATTTCTTAAAGAAATAGGTCAGGATAGTGGCATTAAACAACCGTTCGGCTTTCGGTTTAAAGCGATAGCCATCGTAGTTGTTTACGATAAGTTGCCATATCTCGTCATAACGGTCCTGGCTGCCCACATACTTATCAAGTACATAACGCAAATACGTTTCCGTTTCCGCATACGTAAAACCAAGCATATTCAAGAATGAAGGTTCCAGGGTCAATATTTCGGCTATATTGTAACCACTGGTCAAGTCGTCCATTGTGACGGGCAATACGCCGGTACAGAAACAGGTGCGGATGCTTCCTTCACCGATACCAGCCTTTATCACTTTAAAGAAGGTGCGAAGGAAACTGTCTTTAGTAGTCACCTGTTCATACAGCGGATCGTTGTAAGCTGTAAGCAGCTGGTTGGTGAAATTATCGTATTCGTCTATCAGCACGTAGACTTTAGGCAAGCCATGTTCACGGGCATATCCTAAAGCTTCTTCCAACATTTTTGAGGCATTACCTTTAGTAGTAAACTGAAAGTCGCCGAACAAATCCCGGTTATGTGTCACCATAATCTCGACCGGAATACAATTCAAATCATTGAAGTTCCGTTCCAATCCGTCCATATCGTTCGCCATTACCATCTTTGAGAAGTCATAGCGCACAATCATATATTGGTTATGTTCCGGGGTAGGATGGCTACCGATCCAGGTTCCACCGAAAAGTTCATCAAAGCGTGCCGCCCTGGTACGATCATAATAACAGGCCAGCGTAGAGATAAGCAGACTCTTGCCAAAACGGCGCGGGCGGAGGAAAACAGGGGCATTATAATATTCCAGTTTACTGATATAGTTGGTCTTATCCACATAATAAAAACCACGTTCGCGTAAATCGACGAAATCGGCAACTGCATAAGGTATCGTCATTGTAGCCATACTCGCTTTGTTTTATATTCAACAAGAGCAAAGGTACGAAAGTTTTCGGTACAACAAAACGAAGGCTGCGGGATTCACATCCGACAGCCTTCTACACTAACCCTTAACTTTAACCAATGAAAAACAATAATCTACTTAATTAGTTTTTTAGCGAAGCGATTGCGGCTTCGTAATTCGGTTCGTTGGTAATTTCAGGAACCAGTTCCTCATATACCACCTTGCCTGCTTCGTCGACTACTATCACGCCACGGGCCAGTAACCCTTTCAGCGGACCGTCAACCATCAGCATCCCGTACTTATCTTCAAAGCACGAACAGCGGAATGCAGAAAGTGTAATCACTTTATCAATACCTTCCGTAGTACAGAAGCGTCCGTGCGCAAAAGGCAAATCTTTCGATACAGCCAACACCACAGTATTTGGCAAAGAAGCAGCTTCTTTGTTGAAACGTCTCACCGAAGCAGCACATACGGCTGTATCCAAACTCGGAAAAACATTGATTACAACGTTCTTTCCTTTCAGTTCTTTCAGTGATAATTCAGATAAGTCACTTTTTACTCCTTTGAAATCGGGAGCCTCTGCTCCGACTGCCGGTAATGTTCCGTTTGTATTTACTTCCAGATTACCTTTAAATGTTATCTTTGCCATCTTTGTAGTATTTTATGTTTTTGTTACTAAAAAGCGACGTACAAATATAGGCCGCTTTGTATGACTAAAACAAACGTTAATGAAGAATGTTTTTCCTTTTAACTCTTTTTAATCACTTGCCCTAAGAACTGTTTTTCTATCTTTGCCGCAAAATAGAACGACATGAACTGGTTAATTATTTGCGGACTTCTTATTATCATTGTTTTACAAATCTTATTCCGCCCGAAAGAGGATAAATCCGATACACAAAACGAACTGAAACGCTTGCTCGATGAAATGCAACGTTCTTTCGAACGCATTGAAAAAAACTTCCGGGAAGACTTCCGGCTGAACCGCGAAGAGGGCCGTATCGTTGCCCGCGACAACCGAGAAGAACTGACCCGCTCCATGAACGAATTCAGGGAGGCTTTCGACCGGGGCATCGCTTCTTTCAACAACCTCCAACGGGAAAAGTTCGCCAACCTCGACGAACAGCAGCGCCTGCTGGTTGCCAACACCGAAAAGCGCCTGGATGAAATCCGCGTCACGGTAGACGAAAAATTACAGAAGACACTGAACGACCGCATCGGCCAGTCTTTCCGCCTCGTTACCGAACAACTGGAAAGCGTGCAGAAAGGTTTAGGGGAAATGCAGACACTGGCGCAGGACGTTGGCGGTCTGAAACGGGTACTGAGCAATGTGAAGACACGAGGAAACATCGGAGAAATACAACTGAGCATGTTGCTGGAACAAATACTGGCACCGGAACAATACGAAGCGAACGTACACACCCGCAAAGGTTCGGACGCGGTCGTGGAATTTGCCGTCAAGCTCCCGGGGCGCGACGATATCCGCGAATACGTTTACCTCCCCATCGACGCCAAATTTCCCAAAGATATTTATGAACAATTGCTGGACGCTTACGACAATGCCGACCCGCAGGCTATCGAGACAGCAGGCAAGTTGCTCGAAACAACCATCAAAAAGATGGCTAAAGACATTTCCGACAAATACCTGGCTCCCCCCGCGACGACCGATTTCGGTATTATGTTCCTTCCTTTCGAAGGAATATATGCAGAAGTAGTGCGCCGCTCCGCCCTGTTGGATGAGTTGCAACGGACCTATAAGGTAGTCGTAACCGGCCCTACCACCCTTGCCGCTATCCTGAACAGCCTGCAAATGGGTTTCCGCACACTGGCCATCCAGAAACATTCCGGCGAAGTATGGACCATACTCGGTGCGGTAAAGAAAGAGTTCGAAAAGGTAGGCGGCATGCTGGAAAAAGCGCAGAAGAACCTGCAAACGGCCAGCGGCCAGATAGAAGAAGTGCTCGGAACCCGTACCCGCGCCATCCAACGCAAGCTGAAAGACGTAGACACCCTGAGCGGCCGCGAAGCCCGTGCAATCATACCGGAATTGGGACCGTTGACGGAGGAAGAGGAAGAATCATAAAAAATACCTATCTTTGCCACCTCAACAGAATGGATATATGAAGAATGATGGCTTTACTTTCCGCAAGCGGCTACGGAGTTTCCGGTATGCGTTCAACGGGATACGTTTGTTGATCACGAAAGAACATAATGCCTGGATACATTGTTTTGCAGCTGTATGCGTGGTGATTGCCGGTGTTCTTCTGGGGTTGTCGCGCATGGAATGGGTTGCTGTCGTAATCGTGATCGGTGCCGTGCTGGCAGCCGAAGCCGTCAACTCTGCGCTGGAAGCTATTGCCGACTTTGTATCGCCCGAATATAGCGAAGCAATCAAACGGACCAAAGACCTGGCAGCCGGAGCCGTATTGTTAATGGCGATTGCCGCCGCAATAGTAGGCGGAATCATCTTTTTTCCCAAGCTGATTGCTTTATGTTGAATCCGTACGTTTTAAACAAATCAGAACATTTTAAACAAAACAGAACAAACAATAGTTATTTCAAATATTCACTATTAATTTTAATTACACATAACAATGAAACTTCCCGAAGACCCGACGATGCTTTTCAGCGTAGTTAACATGAAACTGCGCGACAAATATGCATCCCTTGATGAATTATGCCGTAAGATGGACGTAGACAAGGACATGCTTGTCCATAAACTTGCCGTTGCCGGCTTTGAATACAGTGCTGAAAACAATAAGTTCTGGTAACTTCCGTTTCTACTTTGCATCAACAAAGAAAATATGAAACGAACAACCTATCTTTTTACCTTTCTTCTGGCATTCATGGTCTGCTTCAACAGCCATGCACAAGAAGTCAAACTAAGCGGTAGCCGTAATGCCGTCCGTAAATCGGGCGACGTGCTGGCCTGCCTTACTCCTGCGGCGAGCCTGGCAACCGTGCTGATCCTTCAGGACTGGCAGGGATTGAAACAGGGTGCACTGGCCGGTGTAAGTACGGTCGGCATGACCTATGCACTGAAGTATCTGGTAAAGAAAGAACGTCCCGACGGTAGCGACAACCATTCGTTTCCTTCCATGCATACCTCCGTATCGTTTACAGGCGCTGCTTTTATCCAGCGCCGTTACGGTTGGAAATGGGGTATCCCGGCGTATGCCGTAGCAACCTATGTAGGATGGAGCCGTACGTATGCCAAGAAGCACGACTGGTGGGATGTGGCCGCCGGAGCCGCCATGGGTATCGGCAGTGCCTATATCTTCACCCGTCCGTTTGCCCAAAAGCACAACCTGACCCTCAGTCCACTGGCCGGTGACAAACATTTCGGCATTTATGCTTCCATGACCTTCTGAGCATAACTGATATAACGGAATAGAAAAAACAGCCCGGACGTGTACTCGCTACAGATCCGGGCTTAATTACAAGTCTATATGTGACTAACTCTATATTCTTTGAGGTTTTAATCATTCGTAATGTAAAGCATCGGCCGGTTGCAGCTGTGCCGCTTCGTTGGCCGGATACCAGATACCGGCAATAATCATCCCGGCGATCAGCAGGAAAGTGACCAGCATCCCTCCCGCAAAACGCAGGAGGCTGTTATCCATCAGGTTCGAATCGATCAGATTGGCAAAAGCAATATTCAGACAGATGACAACGGCCGGAATAAACGCAAGTGTCAGCAACACGAGTCCCTCGCCCAACACCGTCATCCTCAACTGCCCCCGTGTAGCCCCTAATGCCATCCGAAGTCCCATTTCCCCCTGCCGCTGACGGGTACGGAACCAGAAAGTACCGACAATCCCCAGAAAGATATTCACCAGCAGGAAGAGCAGGATGGACAAACGCGTTTTCATCTCCCCTTTTCCGTCCCGCAAAGCATCTTCCCTTATATTGGAAAGCGGGATAATATTCTGAAGATAGAGGTTACCGATCTCCACCTGGTCACTCTTCTCCTGCATGAATACATCGGCAAAGTTCCTGTCGGCTTCCGGTTTAACCCGCACGGATACCTCCATCCAGGGTAACATCTCTGCCGAGACGGTCTTTACCTCCGCCTCACTCTGATTAATATAAATCCTTGCTCCCACCTTGCTAAATTCCGACCGGCGGACCTCCTGGCTAATTCCGCCAATGGTCATCGTTCCGGAATTATTATTTGTATAAACAGTCTGTTTTACTGCGTCCTTTACACTTTTCTCCGGAAAAAGCCTCTCTGCCGCATCCCGGGTTATAATAACCTTCCTACCGCCTATCCCCTCTTTCAGTTCTTCAGGATTTCCGGAAATAGCGGAACCGATACGATACACATCGAAATACTCCGGAGTAACAAACTGGATACGGCAGGAAACAGCATCCGAAAGCGTATCCCGGCGAAGAGGCTGGTAATTATCCATGCTATTATAAGGAACGCCAAACCTGGATAAAGCCACTTCTTCCACGCCCGGCATCCTGCGTATGCGCTCCATCGCCTCCCACAAATCTTCACCGGCTTTGGCGGGGTGTTCCCCAGGTGTCAGATACCCTTCGGCCCCCTCTTCCCGGGCGTTAAACTCAAACTTATAGGTATGGTCGAGGTCGAAACCGACCGGTGCACTGAACGTATATAATACAACCAGCAAATAATCCACAATATACCACAGGCAAACCGTCACAAGTAACAATTCCCCCAACAACCAGCTATTACTTTTCCGCTGGTTCCATATTAATTTAATGATATGTTTGATCATCTTCGTACTATTTTAACGGTTTAGTTTTCATTCAAAGCTTCTACCACCTCTTTGCGCGACATCCGGTAAGCAGGTATTCCGGCAGACAGCAGGTTCAGTATCAGGCAGAACAGGAATGCATAGAGGAATATCACCGGATTAAGCAACTCAGAAACAGACAGCATCGGTGTCCCTCCGAACACGGAAGAGATGGAGCCGAAGCTATTACTCAGCAACCAGGTTCGCAACAAAAAGATGGCAATGTAAGAGAAGAGCAGTCCGACCACCCCACCCAGCAAGGTCAGAAACATATTCTCCGACAGTATCTGCACCAGCAGACGGCCTTTGGTCGCTCCGAACGCCTTGCGTATGCCAATCTCCGGCAGACGGCTGCGCATCCGTGACAAGGTCATGCCGGAAAGATTGATTGCAGGCACCAACAGCAGAATCACGATAATCAGCAAATACTGCACGATCGTCCTTGTCTTGTCAGGTCCGATAGCCCTCACTCCTTTAATCTCCAATTCAAGCTGCGTATCTGGTTGATCGTATAACACGAGCTTATAATCCTTCAACGAACTGTTATATTGCGCTTGCAGGTTGCTTATTTCTTTCCTGATTGTATCGAAATCGGATGCCGAACGGGCCAGGATAATCACCTGGAACCATCCCGTTATATTCTCCGCCCAGGAATCATCGCTCAAATCGGCAGCCGAAGCCGTATAAGGAATCCACGCCTCCGCATATGCCGCTTTGGCAATTGTGGAAATATCCTTTACCACCCCGCCAACCGTGTAAGGCTTATAAGCGATCATAATCGTTTTGCCGGCAGCATCGGCCGTGCCATATAACCGGCGGGCGGTCGACTCGCTGATGACTACCTTCTTTATACCCGAAGACACTTCCTCTTTCGTATAAGGACTGCCGGATATAAATTCGAAGTTGAAGACCTTCCAGAACACATCGTCAGTAAACATCATCAGGCAATCTTTCTTCTCCTTCCCGCCCGGCAAAGAAGCCAGCAAGCTGCGGCAGGGAGAGATAAACGACACAGCCTCGGGTGTCTTCAACGGTAGGAAACACGCTTTGACCGTACGCAAGGAAAGATAACCGTTCCCGTACTGCTCCCCTTTATAGGTCCGTCCGCCCCACCGCACATACATCGTCCGGTCGCGGTTGTCCTCGGGAGAATAGTTTTCGACACGTACCTGATACGTGATCACCATCACCATGATCAGGCAGATAGCCAATGCCGTCCCCAGGATAGAGATCAGGGCCAGGAGTTTGTTCTCCTTCAGCATGGCAAGTGCTTGTTTTAAATAGATCTTATACATAATGTCAGTATTTGTTTATTCGTAATGCAAGGCTTCCGCCGGTTCGAGACGGGCCGCCTTACGGGACGGATACCAGATAGCCAGTGTGATGATAACGGCCAGCAACAGCCACGTCAGCAGGCTGACAAGCAACAGGCGGCCGACAGTCACCTCCATCACCTCCGTACTCAGCAGGCCGGCAAAGGCCACGTTCACACAGATCAGCAAGGCGGGTACGGCAGTTATGGTCAGTATCATCAATCCTTCGCCGATAAGCAACTGTTGCAGGCGGCGGCGACTGGAACCGACGGCCATGCGAAGCCCCAACTCGTTACGGCGGCGGTTCACACGGAACCAGAACGTCCCGATCACAGCCAGGAAGACATTGATCAGCAAAAAGATATTGACCGCAATGTCCAGCTTTCCCCCACTCGTATTCATCGAAGTCTCCAGATAGTTCGTACGTACATCGGGGTAATATTGCACGTTAGCCAACCAGAAGTTGCCTGCCGCCAGCCGGTGCTTCATCTCTTTCTTAAAACGGACGGCATATTCGGAAGCACTCTCCGACGCGGCATTCGGACGGACACGGAAACATATCTGCATCTTCCCCAGCTCCTGTTCACTCATCCGCAGGATACTCCGCTCTTTCATCTCTTTAAAGACGATCGAAGGCGGCTGGCTGAACTCTTCCCGCTTAACGGCTTCCGTCACTCCCTTCACACGGTAACGCAAGGTGTCATCCTGAAGGATTAGCAACTCCCGGCCGTCCACCTGGGTCGAGCTGAAACATTTCATTGCCATCGGCTCACTGAGCAGGATACCTTCCTGAATAGCGGAAGCCAGTTCGTCCGGCGAACCGCCATCGGCCCTCTGTATCTTGAACACACGGAAATAACCAGGCGTAACACTGAAGTCGAAAGCATTCCGGTAAATAGAATCTTTCTCCTGAAAATAAGTATCCGAGTTGGACATATAGGTATAAGGCATCGAAGCCTCGTTCGCCAGGCCTACCACCTGCACGTCGGGATGCGTTTCCAACTGGCGGATGATACGCATGAAATCCTCTCCCGCCCCCTGGCTCCCCTGTTCGTAGGTAATATAGGAAGCGCTGGTGGAAGGGCGCACGGCCAGCGTCACCTTATATACATTCTCAAACGAGTATCCCATCGGTTGCGCCTGTGTGATCCGGCTCATCGTCATCCGGTCGACGGCGTACCAGAGCAGTACGAAGACAACAAGCAGTTCTATAAACACCCAGGTATTGCTGCGGCGTTGTGTCTTGATCAGTTTCAGTATATGTAACAGCATATCTATTCCTTTTAATAGTGGTTTAACGACTTAGTAATATTCACACGGATCGCACGCCAGGCAGGGATCATCGACGACATCAGGTTCAGCAGGAAGCAGACCCCGAAAGCATAGCCGAACACCGCCGGACTCAGCAGCATCCCGACTGTCAGCTCCGTCTGCACACTGCCCTGCACCATCGCAATGATACCCGGCGTAAGCAGCAACTGCTGAAAGAGCGCCACCATCCCATACGATACCAGCAGCCCGACCAATCCGCCCGGCAGCATCAGCAACAGGTTCTCGATCAGTATCTGCGTCAGCAGCCGGTTCTTACGCGCCCCGAAAGCCTTCCGCACCCCCAGTTCGGAGATACGGTCCTGCATCCGCGAAGCGTTCAGGCCGGACAGGTTCAGCGCCGGAATCAGCAGGAAAAGAAAGATCAGAAACAGGAGCATCAGGTAAACCGCCGTCACGGAACCGCCCATCACGAACTGGCGGACCACATGCGTCAGATGCGTCTCCACCCCGTTCATCATACTGAGCTTTCCGTCGGCCAGGGTCGTATTATAGCGGCCGATCATCTCTTCCAGTTCACGGCTCACCTCGTCGACTCCCATCCCGTCGGCAGGCAGGATACAGACCGTCAGCAAGCCGACCGATACATCGCGCTCGTCGGAAGCCCCCATGACCAACGGCATCGAGGTATAAGGCACCCACATATCGGCATACACGGAGGGAGTCACGGCGGAGACATCCTTCACCACGCCGCTAACGGAATATTCGGTATCGTCCAGCAGGATACTTTTCCCCGTCACGCCGGTCGCCGTCGAAAAGATACGGCGTGCCAGCGATTCGGAAACGACCACCCGGGGGAAACCCGACTGGAACTCCTCCTCACTGAACGGTTTCCCTTCGACGAAAGAAAAAGAGAAGAGGCGCCAGAAGCTATTGTTCGTACCCATCACCTGCACCTTCTGGGGGTCGTCTCCCCCGGGAATCTGCACATAGGTGTCGCCATAAAGCAGGCTGGTGATGGCCGTATTGGTCATAAGCGCCACCTCCTTTGCCGACTTCAACGGCATCAGGCATTCTTTGGCGGAACGGACGCCCCAGAAAAAGTTACTGTTTCCTTTCCCCCGTTCATATTTCATCTGGTCGATATACAGGTATTTGCCGCGGTGCACTTCAGGTGTGATGTCAGCTGTACGGATATGGTACACGATCGCTATCACCATCACCATCGAAATGGCAAGTCCCGTCCCGATGATATACACCCCGCTGTAAAAGCGGTTTTGTCTCATCAGGTTCCAGGCTTGTTTGAAGTATTGTTTATACATGATACGGTTTTATTTGTTATGCCGGACTAAAGGCAAATGCCGTGCCACAAATATAACAAACTGAATATAAGAGATTAACACAAACCCAACAGTGTTCAATACTGAACACTCGTTCCAATATCGAACACTATAAGCAGAAGCTGATAACCGCCATCAAAAACTATCGCACAGGCAACTCAACCTTCTCACAGAGCTCCAAATACTTGCCTCTAAAGATAAGCAAAATCAGTCCCAGCTGCGTCAAGTATTTGGTCTGTGCCACCAATGGGTCGGCAGCATAGCGCTGCAACTGTCCGACGGCCTCGTTGCGCAGGTCTTCAAAATCGCCGTCGGAGGCGGCAACCCTAAGATATGTCACTTTAACAATATAGCTGTAAGCGATGAGCGGCTGATGAAGTCGGTCGGGCATCATGTAAAAGCCGTCATAACCTTTAGTCGCTTCATATTCCGGTCGTATTATATAACCGTTCACCATCCCCAGGTAAGCCATCAGAAAACTTTTCACATGCGCTTCGCCTTCGATAAAGTCACGTATCTGGTCTTGCCGTTCCAATTCAGAGGCGAGATAGCGGAAGACGGGTTCCCATTCGCCTTTGTAGGCCATGTTCACTACCAGATCGGACAGGGCGGACAGGTCGAGCGGGATAACATTGTTTACGTTGTAAGCTTCAATCAAGAGGGAATAAACTTGATGACGAACGGTGAAGTTTGGAATTCCCAGCATGAGCATCTCATGTTCAGCCACATGGGGAAACAGCAAACCGAAGTAATAGAGCAGGCTTTTGAAATTATCCGGCCAGACAAGCGATTCCACGGGATAACCGATATCAATTCCGGCAGATATCATCCCGTTGCCCACCACCTCTTCCATAATGGAGGCATACATTCCGGATAGCCTATTGGTACGAATAAAATGGCGCAACCCGGCATAATCGGAATATACATTTCCGTCGACCATTTGGTAAGGTACTTCTTTATGAGGTATGTAATAATTAAGAAAGTAGAGCGTCAACACCGGATTGTATATTCGTACTTTTATAGCATCCTCCGAAAAGCAGCAACCACCACACCACAGCGTAATAATCTCCATTATCTTGTCAATGGGATCAGATAATAAAAGCTCGGAGTCATAATACTCCAGCATATCTGTTAATTCAGACTCATAAAAACCCATAAGTCCGTTAAAATACACATCGTCACTCATATCCGTCCCAAAACCAACACTTTTTCTCACAATAGGAGAAATGCCGGTGATAAAGGCCCGCTTAATCGCCCGATCGCCTATAGTCCCCGCCTTAATCCGGGCAAAGAAACGTTGGAAAAAGCTATCCTCACTTATTAATATATTATAATCACCCTGTCCCTTACGGGCCAGGATATCATTGGCGAAGTTGTCATATTCGTCAATAAAGAGATAGATAGGAAGATTGAGAGTGGTTGCCTTTGAAATTAGATAAGCGAACTTGGCATCGGCCGAAGGTTGCGCCATCAGTTCGTCGCGGAAGCCAGGTGCAAAGAAACGGGCATAGTTGTCGGCAAACTCCATAAAGCGAAAGCCACAATGTTGTTCGAACGACTCGAATACTTTATCCGGCATCGGGTTCACATCCGAGAAGTCAAAACTCAGGATCAGGTACCTTCCCCGCTCGGCTGTCGGGTTATCGAGAATGTGACATCCGACAAACACTTCTCCGAAGCGGTCTTTACGATTGATATCATAATACCAGGTTAGCATATTGATAAACAATGACTTCCCGAAGCGGCGGGGACGGGCCAGAAAGAAGTAAGACTCCGCCTGCTCAATCCGGGGGATATACTGTGTTTTATCCACATAGTAATAATTATCCCTCTGAATGCGGGCGAAGTCTGTCAACCCGTACGGTATATTCTTTGCTTCCATATCTGACTGTATTTATTGATCGACAGGAACAAATGTACGGATTTATTGTGACAGAAGGCAGAAAAAGTTTAAGTAATACCAAACATTCCCTATCCCCTATTCATAATGCAGCGCCTCAGCCGGCTCGATCTTTGCTGAGCGGTGTGCAGGATACCAGGTAGCGAGAAGGATCACCGGCAGCAATAATAATAGCGACAGCGCGGTGTCGAGCAAGAAGCGGCCCACTGTCAGGTCCATATTCTCCGTGGCGAGCAAATCCATCCGATAGATATTCAGGCAAACCAGCAGGGCAGGCACGAATGCCACGGCAAACAGACAGACGCTTTCCCACAGCAGCCATTGTTGTATTTTCCTCCGCGAAGCTCCCAAAGCCATCCGCAGGCCAAGCTCCTCCCGACGGTATTCGATGCGGAACCAGAACGTACCGATTACCCCTAAAAACAGGTTCAGCAGAAAAAAGACTGTCAGCAAGACACGGTATTGTATCGTTTCCGAGATATGATAGGCATCGAGCAGATTCTGCCGCACCTTCTTGAACGGCACGATCGAGGAGAAAGAATAATTCCCCGCATCCATCTGCATCCAATCCTTAAAGGAGGCTTCGAAGGCCCGCCTGTCAGCATTCGAACGGAGGCGGAAACAAATACCTATACGACTGAAGAGTCGGTTTTCTCTCATCCTCCCCCAGCTATTTTCCGGCATCAGGCTGATTATTACCGGGAAAGGACGCGTATACTCATGCTGCTTCATATCGGGCAATACGGCCATGACGACTGATCCGATCGAATCTTTCTCATCCCAATATACTCTCTTTCCGGCAGGTGAAATATCGCCGGGGAACAACCGACGGGCGCCAAGCCGGGTAAGAATCACTTTCTCCCCCAGCCTTTCGCCCAGTTCCTGCGGCGTCTCCCCATTGAGTCCGTAGAGGCGGAAAACACGGAAATAGTCTTTGGTTACGTGGTAGATATTTGCACCAGTCTTCAGGGTATCGTTCCACAAGGTCGTAGAGGAACTCCCACCGTAATACGGATAATAAAACTGCCCAAGGCAGAGACATTCGATATCCGGATGGTTACGGATACGGTCGACGATACGCTGGAAGTTGCGCGAAGGTTCTTCGCTGCCCTCTTCGTAAGCGATAAACGAGGGACTACTTTGCGGAGTCATGGACAGTTTGACCAGATAGGTATCGGTAATGTCGGCACCAACGGGGGTACGCGCTGTCAGATAAAGTACGGAGAAGAAATCGACCAGCACCCATATCAGGATGAAGATAAGGAACAGCTCGAGAACGATCCAGCCGTTACTGCGCCGCTGGTTATATATCAGTTTAAATAAATGACTTGTCATAACTTATTATTTATCATTAATAGCCTTTACAATAGAAACACGCGTAGAAAGCCATGCCGGCAACAAGGCGGACAGCAAGTTCAGCAACAAACAGAACCCGAAGGTGATAAAGAACACCGGAAGATTCAGCAACATGCCGGGCGAAAGACTCACTTCGCCAGTCATCTGTTCGATGCCAAACAACAGGTTGCGCAGCAGAAACACCAGCAGGAAGGAGAACAGCAAGCCTACTATTCCCCCCAGGAACGTGTAAAGGAAATTTTCGGTCAACACCTGCACGATCAGCGTCGCGCGGCTTGCCCCGAAGGCCTTGCGCAATCCCAGTTCGGGAATCCGCTTCACCATGTCGGAGGAGGAAAGCCCCGAGAGGTTTACGGCAGGGACAAGGAGGAAGATGCACAGCAGCAATCCGTATTGCATCAGTTGCTTCGAAGGCGATGTGCGCCAGTCGAGCTTCGAGAGGATGAAAGTGCGCCATGTCCGCACATCGCCCCTTTCATTGGCAATATATTCCCAGTCTTTCAGCGTCGTGTTGTAGCGTTTGCGGTTCTGGTCTATCTCTTTCCGGAGCACAGACAGATCGTCGATGCTCCGGCAACGGATGCAGAGTTCAAGCATTCCGAGTACGCCTTCCGCCCCATCGGAGATCATCAGTTCGGGATATAAAGTGAAAGGAACCCAAGCATCGGCACAGGTGATTGTATTGACGGCGGAGATATCACGGACCACGCCTGCAACAGTATACTCGACATCGTTCAACAGGACACCCTGTCCCGCTACGTCCGGCTTGCCAAACAACTGCCGTGCCCTCGTCTCGCTCAGGACGATACGGCGCAGTCCGCTTTCAAAATCAGCCGGCGTATAAGGCTTCCCGTCGATAAAGGTAAAACGAAACATCTGCCAGTAGGCGGCATCGGTTGCCGACAGGTTGATTTCAAACTTGTCTTTTCCGCCGGGAATGCGCAGTTGCATCTCACCGACATTGTAAGTGAATATTCCCGGCCTGATGTAGGCGCTGACCAACTCCGGAGTCCGGAGGGGATAGTAGACCTCGCGGATGGTCTTGAATGACAGGTTGCCTGTCCAGTTGCTCTGCCCGTCTTTGGAGACCGACGTCGCCGCATCGAGGAGGCAGAGGCGGCCGCGGTTCACCTCCGGTGCAATGTCGGCGGTACGGATATAATACACGATCGCCATCATCATGACCATCGAGATTGCCAAAGCCGTCCCCAGAATATACACGAAACTGAAGAAACGATTCTGTTTCATCAGATTCAAAGCTTGTATGAGATATTGTCTGAACATATTACTTATCTTTGTCGTTTAACATTAATCTATGTGTGTTATGGATAAAGAGCTACCTAAATCAAAAATGACCGTTAAACCCGGCAAACTATTCGTCAAACTGAGTAAAAGCCAGTTGCCCGGCCAGGAACCGTTCTTTAGAGGGACACTTCCCAACCATCCGAGCCTGACACTCGACGATATCGCCGAACGGGCCGTCAGAAACCGCAGTTCGTATTCGCACGGAACGCTCATCGCCTCTTTCAACACCATGCTGGAAGAGATATACGGGGCGATTGAAGACGGCTTCAACGTCGACTTCGGCCTGGGGCGGACGGAACTGACCGTCGGCGGCCGCTTCAAGACCGAATTTGAAAAGTTCGACCGCGAACGGCATGCCATCCGTATCAACCTGCGTCCTTCACCACGCCTCAACCAGCTGGCCGACTGGTTCCCCGCAGAGGTTATCCAGTTCTTCCCGAACGCCCCCCTTCCCAACGAAGTCAGCATCCACAACGACCGTTACCTCAACCAGGAAGGCCGAGAGTTTTGCGTCATCCCTGCCGGCTATACCCTTCCGCTCTTTATCCACGGCAAGCGGCTGAAAGTGATGGGCGACCATCCCGATGTCGGGATCGTCATCCGGCAGGAAGAAGGCGAAATAAAATATTTCATCGAACCTCGCATGGTCTTCATCAACGAATCTCCCAGCCTTGCCTTTCTGCCGCCCGAGCCGCTGACACCGGGCAGGTGGGTGATAGAGGTGTGGAGCCAGTACAATGCCAGTTATCGCCTCTATAAGGAGCCTCGGATGGGGATGGTTACCCTTACCGTCTCCGCTACTACCGCATCGGGATGCGGTGACTAACTACACCGGGGTGCGGCTATCATCCGCATCAGGGTGCGGGACTCAACAGCATCGGGGTGCGGTAGCATCCTACCTTAGGCTATCCGTTACCCTTGCTAACCGGAAGAGGGACGGTCCCTGTGAAGGGAGGGAAGGCATTAGCCCAGGCTATGACACACCCCCTGCCCCCTCTCGAGAGGGGAAAAGTTACCATCAGTATCTGAAAGAACACTTGAGAGAGCCTGCTTAACTACCGGTATCGGCCATCCTAAGAGAACGCTTTGCGTTCTTGGAAAGGCCTCAGCGGGTGAGCGTTAAGCGAAGGTGAAAGACGGAGCGTCCGGAGGCTGTGCTGTTTGAGCGCAGCGAGTTCACAGACGACAGCGTAGTCTTTCACCGGAGTAGAGAAGCCGGTGCAGCCTTGATCTTTTGGTTACTTTTCTATCAAGAGAAAAGTAACAATCCTATTGAACCTGTCGTCCGTCGAAGAAACGCACTGTGCGGCTGGTCTGCTGTGCCTGCGCTTCGTTGTGGGTTACCATCACGATGGTGCGGCCGTCTTCCTTATTCAGGCGGTGGAGGATATCCATGACCTCGATACCCATCTTTGAATCCAGGTTACCGGTCGGCTCATCCGCCAGGATAATCTCGGGGTTCCCTACGATGGCACGGGCGATGGCTACACGCTGGCACTGACCGCCGGACAACTGTGTCGGGAAGTGGCGCATGCGGTGGCTCAGTCCGACCTTTTCGAGAACGGCTTCGGCAGCCTTGCGGCGTTCGGAAGAAGATACGTTGCGGTAGAGCAGCGGGAGTTCCACGTTATCCAGTACGTTCAGCGAATTGATCAGGTGGAAGGACTGGAAGACGAAACCGAGCGTCTTGTTACGGAAGGCGGCCAGTTGTTTGTCGTTCATACTGACCGTATTGGTTCCGGCGATCTCGACCGTACCGGCTGTCGGGGCATCCAACAGTCCGATGATGTTCAGCAAGGTGGACTTTCCGCAACCGGAGGGGCCCATGATGCTGAGAAATTCACCTTTCTGGATATCCAGGTTCACATTCTCCAAGGCAACTGTTTCGATCTCCTTCGTACGGTAGATCTTCTCGAGGTTTGTTAATTTGATCATGATGTTTGATATTTAAATTGTTATTATTGTTCTTTATTCATAATGCAACGCCTCCGCCGGTTTCATCCGTACCGCCTTGTACATCGGGAACCAGATGCCGAGGCTGATCATACCCGCCATCAGCAGGTAGGCTCCTCCGAAGGTGACCGCGAAACGCCACCAGGTATAAGGCAAACGGATGGTATCGAGCATATCGAAATACAACATATTCAGGATAAAAACCAGCACCAGCGGGACAGTCAGCACCAGCAACATCAATCCCTCGCAATTCATCAGACTACCAATCCGGCTACGGTTGGAACCCAAAGCCATACGAAGCCCGATCTCACCCTGCCGTGCCTGCGTGCGTAACCAGAACGTCCCGATAATACCGAAGAAAACATTGATGAGCATGAAACTGACCAGGGCAGACTTCTTCTTCATGGTGTCTTCGGATTTCTTCAGTATTTCGGTGCGCATCTCGCCGAGGGGAACAACGCTGGAAACATAGACGTTATTCACCGTCAGCCGTTCGCCCATTCCTTGCAGGAACCTTTCCATGTCTTCCGGACGGAAACCGGATTTCATTCGCACCAGGCAGTCGATGCCCACCGCCTGCGCCTCTTCGATCTGCCTGATCATTTCAGGCTGCGAAGGGATATAATAAAAGAAAGGGATACTCTTCTTATACTCCGATTCGCGGACAGGGCCTGAGACTGCCAGGATTGCCATCTCATCGGTGTTGTCGGGATGATACTTGACGGCCTTGCCCCGGGCGGAGACGTCCGCTCCGTAAAAGACCCGCTCCAGGTCGGAGGTGATAACGCCGCCTGTCCGCTGTCCGATCTGCGGGCCCAGCAGGTTGCCTTCGGTATCTTTCATCCGTAGCACCGTGAAATACTCGGGACTGACGGTAGACTGGCGGAAGTTCGCCTTGATGAACGTATCCGCATCCGCCCGGTAGAGTTGCGACCAGGAACGGTTTTCGGTGTACACACAGCCGACATGGGAGATGGAGACCTCCTCTACCTCGGGCGCCTGTCGGAGCAGTCCCGCCAGACGAAACACGTCCTCCCCCTGGCGGGTGGTCAGCAACGAATCGTCCACGTATCCCGGAGTGCCCGGCGCGAGGATACCCAACTGCACCTTATACGTATCTTCGATGTCGAACCCCAGAGGCGAATAGTAAGTGTATTTATCGACCAGCAGCGAATCCGTCATTACCCACAGGATACTGACTACGACCAGCAGTTCGGCAAATATCCAGCCGTTGCTGCGGCGCTGGTTCCAGATTATTTTCAGTATATGCTTTATCATCTTCCTTTCGTATTTATATCGTTACATCTCTTCGGATTCTTCGCCTTTCAATGAAGCGGCTATCTGCTGGCGGGCGATACGCAGGGCAGGAATACCCGCAGAAAGCAGGTTCAGCAGCAGGCAGAACAGCAGGGCCACCAGGAAAAGCCCGGGTTTGAACAGCATATCGCTTTGCAGTACCGTGTCCGCCTTTTCCAGCAGGAAGCTGCGGCAGAGGGGCAACAGCAGGAACGAGAGCAGCAAACCGATCACGCCGCCTACCAGGGTGATCACCCCGTTTTCGTAGAGGACCTGGCGAACCAGGTCGCCGTAAGTCGCTCCGAATGCCTTGCGGATTCCCATTTCCGAACGGCGTTTCTGCACTGCCGACTGGGTGACGCCCATCAGGTTAAGGGCCGGTACGAGCAGGAGGAAAAGCAGCAGGCCGCCCATCTCCGTCAGGTAGTCCTTCAGCTCGACCTTGATCTGTCCGCTCGTACCGATCGCTTTGTCGAAACGGCTGATAGGGTTATGGAAAAAGTTGATCTGCGCCTCTTTCTTTGTGGAGTTGTAGCGGGCCATCTGCCCCTTCAGTTCCTGGCGGATGGTGTCGAAACCGGACGTCTCACGGGCCAGCAGGCAGACGTTGAAGGCCCCCGACATATTCTCCATAAACGCCATATCCGACAGGACCCGGTTAGTGGTATAGGGTGTCCAGACCTGTCCGTAGGCGGTGTCGGCGGCACGGCTGACGTCTTTCACGACACCGCAGATCGTATAGGACATGCGGTCGATGATAACGGGTTTGCCGATAACCTGGGTAGTACCGTAAAGTTGCTTGGCGACACTCTCACAGACAACGGCCTGTGGGATGGCGGAGCTGAAGTCGGCTTCCGAGAAAGGTTTGCCTTCCAGGAAAGAGAATGCGTATATCTTCCAGAAACCGGGATCGGTATAGTAGATCGTATAGGTCCTGAACATCTGCTTACCCGGCAAAGAGAGCGGGGAAAAGCGGGTGGCCCAGGCACAGGCGGCCTCGGGTGTCTTCAGGGAATAGAAGCATTCGCGAACGGCTTCGACCGACATGTTGCCGCGGCTCCAACTATTCTGAGCCTTTACTTCGGTACCGTTTTCGACATAGAGCATGCGGTCGTGGTTTACTTCGGGCACGAACGAGGTCAGTTGTACCTGGAAGACCAGGATGACAACCATAATCATGGCTATCGAAAGGGCCGTGCCGAGTATGGAGATCAGGCTGATGAGGCGGTTCTCACGCAGCATGTTCAAGGCTTGTTTGAGGTATTGTTTGAACATATTGTTGTTGTTTGTGTTGGGGCGGTTCGCGAACCGCCCGTACGGGACGTTATTTTATTTTAAGTTTGTTCTTGTCCTTATAGCTTGCCATGTCGGAGACTACTACCTGATCGCCGGGTTGCAGGCCGCTGATCACTTCTACGTATTCGTAGTTGCTGTCGCCTAGCTGCACCTTGCGTTTCAAGAGTTGGTCGCCATTGACTACAAAGAGGTCGTATTCACCTTTGCCGACATAATAAGAGGCGTTGGCAATGCGCATGACGTCATCCTTGACAGCGTTCATGACATATACGTCGGTCTTGAGACCGGAGCGGAGGCGGCGGTGGTTGTCTTCTTCCAGTTGGACGGTGAAGGAGATGACGCCGTTCTTCGACAGCGGGGTGACGTCGCTGACGGTGCCCTCCAGTTTGTCGCTGCCGATCTTGACAACGGCTTTGCTGCCGGCGGCGATGCGGTCGCCATAGGTGTCGGCTATCTCACCTTCGATCTTGAAATGCGAGAGGTCGGAGACGATGGCAATCTTGGTGCCTTCGCTTACCTGGGCGCCGATCTCGTTGTTCACGTAGGTCAGGATCGCCTTGCGGGGGGAGCGGACCTGGGCATCGTCGAGCGTGCGCTTGGTTTCGGCCAGGCTTTTGCGGAAGATGTTGAGTTCGAGTTCCTTCACTTTCAGGTCGGCTTCGGCAAGGGCCTGTTCGTTGATGTATTTCTGTTCGTCTTCCTTGAGTTTAAGCTGGCTGACGTTGTAGTCGAGTTCTACCTGGCGGACTTTGTCGGTGGTGCCGGCGCCGAGGCTGTCAAGGTAGCGTTCGTTACGCAGTTCGACGGCTTTGCGGTCGAGTTCCATGCGGGAGACTTTCAGGTTCATCTCCATCTCGGAGAGTTTGCTATGGCCGGTGACACGGAGTTTTTCCAGTTCGAGTTGTTTCATCTGTTGCTCGTCCAGTTTCTTCTTGTATTCCGTTTCGGCACTTTGCAGGTCGAGTTTGAGGATCGGTGTTCCTACATCGACGGAGTCGCCGCCTTTTTTGTATATCTCGACGATACGGGTGTTGATGGGGGAATTGATGATCTCTTCGAAAGCGGGTATCACCTTGCCGGAGGCGCTGACCGATACTTCGATGACGCCCTGGTCGACGGTGGATATAGTCAGGTCTTTACGGTTCAGGCTGGTTTGCAGGAAAGAAATGATCACGGCAATGACGGCTACGGCCGCTCCCACGCCTCCCCCGATCTTTATGATTTGTTTGCGTTGTTCTTTTCTTCGAACTTCTTTTGATATCTCTCTGTCCATATTTAGTATTGTTTTTATTTTCCGCCACAGTAGAGGCAAACTCCGTGCCAAAAAGCTAAACTACTGATAGTGTGAGCCTACTATAAAACAAACAGTGTTCAATATCGGACAGTGTGTTCGGTTTTACAGAAAACATTCCGGCTCTCCGCGTTGTTCTTTATCGACAAAGAAGGTAAAAACACTTATTAATCGCTAAAACAAGAAAGATATGAGTACCAGATCTATTATTTTATCGCTTTTCGTCGCCTTGGGGTTCGTCCTCACCGGTTGCGACAATAATGATGACAATCACAAAAATGCCATCGAACCGACTGAGCCGGTAATGCAGGCTTTCAATAAGAAATATCCCGATGCCTCCAACCCGCTCTTTACAATTGAAGGAAATTATTATGTAGCCGAGTTCACGAACAACGGCGTTTCGACCGAAGCATGGCTCACCGAACAGGGCAAGTGGATGATGGACAAGGCGGATACACCTTTCAACCAGCTCCCGGAGGCGGTGACCGACGCGTTCAATAACGGCCTTTATGCAGGTTGGAAAGTGGATGACTCCTATACGATCAACCGGGATAGTATGGCTGTCGTCTATAAGATTAATGCCGAAAAGGGAAACAGCGACATGGACCTGTATTATTCGCAATACGGCAACCTGATCAAGGCCGTGAACGACGAAGGGAACGAGGATGCTCCGATCGTGATCCCGGCAGAGGTACATACGTTGATGAACCTTACTTTCGCTACCTGCGACCTGCTGGATATACAGAGCAACAGCGAAGGATATATCCTGAATATGCTGGACGGAAAGGTTTATAAGGTCGCCCAACTGAATAAAGATTACCGGTGGCAGAGTACCACATACCAGATAACCGAACAAGAGGTACCGGAGGTTATTATGGCTGCCTTCCAGTCCACAGGCTATGCCGGAGATACAATCGAAGCAATAACAGTAAAGATCGAGGTAGCCGGAACATTCTATACCTTCACCGTCGATCATAACGGACAGAGCACAGATGTCACATTCGATGCGATAGGGAATGTTGTTGGATGAAACAGCGCTAGAAATAATTGAGCTATCCCGTTCCCGTGCTTGACACGGGATCGCAAAGACACAGACCGTTTCCTATAATATCTTTTGATACTGCCAGTTCTCTTGCGGCCCCGTGTCAAGCACGGGGACAAGATTGCTCAATTTTGATAATAACCGAATCTCCCTACAACAAGAATCCCCTTGGCATGTTTGAAGTGCCAAGGGGATTCTTATTCCTATTATATCAATAAATATATACTGACTTACCGGCTTATCAACTCGATCCGTGCACTCTTGACACCCGGGGAGGATGCTTCAAAGTAAATCGTTCCCGGTGTTTCTTCCGTTTGTACGATGGCAGTCAACTGGCCGCTGAACAGTTTCATCTGCGGAGCCTGGAAGGATTCGAGGCTGGCGGGGTTACCGTTGGCTGCCGCCTTGTAGGTTCCGTTGCCACGTACGTTGAACTTGATCTGGTTGGTGGCATCCGGACAAAGATTTCCGTTCTTGTCGACCACTCTTACGTTGATGAAAGAGAGGTCTTTGCCATCGGCTGTCAGGTTGGTACGGTCGGCAGACAGTTCGATATGATGGGGCTTGCCGGCTGTGTGTACTTCCTCTTCGGCTACGGCGTTGCCATCCTTATCATAGGCTACCACTTTCAATGTTCCCGGCTCGTATTTAGTATCCATCCACATCAGACGGTAACGTTTCTGACGTTCGAAACTCTTCTGAGCAGCTTCGGTATAGCTGCTGTCGATACCGATACTCAGGTCTTTCGTACGTTTGCCTTGGCTCTTTCCGTTGATGAACAGTTCGGCAGAAGGATAATTGGTATACACGAATACCGGAGTGACTTCGCCTTCACGTCCCGGCCATGTCCAGTGAGGCAGGATATGCAATGTCTTTTCCGCTTTGTTCCAATGACTGCGGTACAGGTAGTAACGGTCCTTTGGAATACCGGCCAAGTCGATGATACCGAACAGGGAGCTGTGGCTCGGCCAGTTGGTATAATACGGCGTCGGTTCACCCAGATAGTCGAAACCGGTCCATACGAACTCACCGATACAGTAAGGCAGGTCTTCATGCTGGATAAAGTCGTCTTCCGGCAGGTTTGACCAGCCGCAATGTTCTACATCGTAAGAAGAGCTCTGATGATCGTCGTAGACTGCCATCGCCTTACGTTCAACCGGGAACTTATAAACACCGCGTGAACTTACCGTAGAAGCAGTCTCGCTTCCCAGGATGATTTCCTGCGGCAGTTTCTTATAATTAATCTGATATTTAAACGGACGGTAGTTGAAACCGGCCACTTCCATGACAGCGGCAAAGTTATTATTCACAACAGCATCCGGGGCATCCATGCCCTGGGTAACGGGACGTGTCGGGTCTTCGCGGTGACAGATGTCCTGAAGGAAGCGGGCAATCTTGGCGTCGCCTTCGATCCACTGGTTCGGCACCTCGTTACCGATACACCACATAACGATACTCGGATTGTTACGGAAGTTATGAAGCAGGTTCACCATATCTTTTTCCGCCCATTCGTCGAAGAAAAGGTTATAGCCGTTCTTACATTTGGCTACGTTCCATTCGTCGAAACTTTCAGCCATCAGCATCATACCCATTTCGTCGCAGGCCTTCACCAAATCGGGAGCCGGCATATTATGGGAAGTACGGATCGCATTACAACCCATATCTTTCAGGATACGGATCTGGCGACGGATAGCCGCATCATTGACGGCAGCACCCAACGGACCCAGGTCATGATGGTTACATACGCCTTTAAAGACAGTCTTTTCGCCGTTCAGGAAGAACCCTTTTCCCGGAATGATTTCGATGGAACGGATACCGAAAGGTGTCGTATATTCATCTTTCAACTCTGTCCCGTTTTTGTACAGGCGGCTTTCAGCCACATACAGGGCGGGCATATCCGGCGACCAGAGGGTCGGGGTGTGAACAATGAATTCCTGGTCGACCGTACCATTATTATATATGATATCGTTCAGCGGGAGCATTGTTTCAACCAGCATTTGTCCGTTCGGGTTACGCAGGCTGGTTTTCACGGCATATTGTTTCGGATCGGCACCTTCAGGAAGGTTAACCTTTGTGTTGACATTCACTTTGGCAAACTCTTTCTTAACGATAGGTGTTGTAACAAAAGTCCCCCATATCGGAATATGGGCATCTTCCGTAACAATCACATGTACATTCCGGTACAAGCCGGCTCCCGGATACCAGCGGGAGGACTCCGGCAGGTTTTCCAGACGGACAGCCAGCGTGTTCTTCTGTCCCGGTTTCAAGTACTTCGTAATGTCAAAATGGAATGAGTTATAGCCATAAGGCCAGTAACCAACCTCTTCGCCATTGATATAGACTTTAGCGTGGCTCATCGCCCCGTCAAACAGGATTGAAGCTTTTTTCCCTTCAGCGAACTGAGGTACTTCAAACTCGGTACGGTACCAGCCCACACCCACGAAAGGCAGACCGCCCGTACGGCCGGCATGTTCCATCGCCTCCTTTTGGCCGTCTTGCGAAATAGCCACTTCCTGCTTATCGTTCTGGGAACTGAACGGACCGTATATCGCCCAATCGTGCGGAACCGTCACCGATTGCCATTTACTGTCGTCGAAAGCGGGTTTGATAAAGTCGGGGTTATCCTCACGGGTGAACTTCCAGTTTTTCTCCAGCAGGAATTCACTGCGTACTTGTTGTGCCGAAAGGTTAGTCAGCCAACCGAATAACGCGACTAAAATAACAAAATTGAATCTTTTCATGCGCATTTTAAATGTGTTTGTAGTTCTTAGCGCAACAAAAATAACTAAATTTGCGACTTTATCAAACTAAATCTACAATAACAAGTTACAGAATATGTTGATTCAATTAGCCTTCGTTTTAGTTGCAATAATTATCGGAGCCCGTTTAGGTGGTATTGGTTTAGGCGTACTGGGTGGCCTGGGGCTGGCAGTACTGACTTTTGTCTTCGGCCTCGAACCAACGTCACCCCCTATCGACGTGATGTTAATGATCGTAGCGGTCATTGCAGCAGCCAGTTGTATGCAGGCTGCCGGAGGGTTGGACCTGATGGTGAAATGGGCGGAAAAGCTGCTTCGTAAAAATCCTTCCAAGATTACAATATTAAGTCCGCTGGTTACCTATCTCTTTACCTTTATTGCAGGAACCGGACATGTGGCTTATTCTGTTTTACCGGTTATTGCCGAGGTGGCGACCGAAACGAAGATACGCCCGGAACGTCCGCTGGGTATTGCCGTAATCGCCTCACAGCAAGCTATTACAGCCAGTCCGATCTCTGCAGCGACCGTCGCTCTGTTAAGTATGTTGACCGGACAGGGGTTCAATGTCAGCCTGTTCGATATCCTGATGATCTCAGTACCCTGCACATTGGCAGGTGTCCTGGCGGGAGCATTCTATTCCCTGCGTGTCGGCAAGGAACTGGAAGATGATCCTGAATTCAAAAGACGTATTGCTGAAGGAGAATTCACTACCCAGAAATATGAACTGAAAGATGTCAAAAACCAGAAAGCGGCCGGCTGGTCGGTCATTATCTTTATCCTGGCGACAATCGGGATTATCCTGTTCGGTTCTATCGAAAGTATTCGTCCGGTATTCAATGGGCAATCGTTGTCAATGGCTTATATTATCGAAATACTGATGTTATCGGCGGCGGCCATCATTTTACTGGCTACCCGGACAGACGGGATCAAGGCGGTACAGGGATCGGTTTTCTCTGCCGGCATGCAGGCCGTTGTCGCTATCTTCGGTATTGCCTGGATGGGTGACACATTTATCGGTGGAAATATGGCGGAACTGAAAGGTTCTATCGAGCAGATCGTTACGGCTATGCCCTGGCTGTTCGGGATTGCCCTGTTCCTGATGTCTATCTTATTATTCAGCCAGGCTGCGACCGTTCGTGCTTTGCTTCCTTTAGGGTTAGCGCTGGGGATCTCTCCGTATATGCTGATCGCCCTCTTCCCTGCCGTGAACGGATACTTTTTCATTCCGAATTATCCGACAGTCGTGGCTGCGATCAATTTCGACCGTACGGGAACTACGCATATTGGTAAATATATCTTAAATCATTCTTTTATGGTTCCCGGGCTGATAGCGACCGGTGTTTCTGTATTGCTTGGTTTACTTCTTATCCAACTGTTTTAAGGGCGGCCGGCAGGCTTCCCGTCAGAAAAAAAGAGATTCTAACTACCTCATTCTTATCGTTTTTTTAAAGAAAAGGCTTATCTTTATCTCGAATTTATAGAAAACAGGTGTATATGAAATGGTAGACCTGTTATTATTTTAGTAAGGATTTTATATTATTGATTAAGCTGTAATACACGAAAAAAGAGTCAGAGGCTCAAAGGTATATGATGGTAGTGGAAAACTTTATCTTGCCGGATCTTTTAGAAAGCATGCGCATTTCAACATCTTCCTCTCAGGAAAACACCCGGAATTTCCTGACAGATTATTCTATTGTGTATGCAGTATCCGGTACGTTATGTTTGAAAAACAGCGATTCCGAACAAATCATTGAAGAAGGAGAATTAGCCCTTATCCCACCGGGAGCATACGTTTTTTCCAAATCTTCCAATGATCAGAATCATTCCGGATTTACCTTCTTCTTCAACCAATGGACAGCACAGTGCATTCTCAAACTCCCGGAAGTGATCAGCGCCTTGAGTCTGTACCAACCGCCTGTTACCAGACAAAAAGTATATATCATCCCCCGGCAAAAGGTCTTCCGGAACTTTTTCAACACCGTCCAGCTATACCATAACCTGGAGAAAAAGCTGAAAGAGGAAATGCTCCCAGTCAAGTTTACCGAGCTTATCTATCTGTTACTGAATAGTCCTCATAGAGACGTTGTTTTATCTTTTCTCTCCGAGGCTACCGGTAATATGCCGGAGAAACGGTAAAGATATACCCCTGGGAAAAATTGACAAAAATATAAGTTATATTGCCATTCCGTTAGTCACCGAAGGAATGTAATTTTGCATTGTCAATTAAAACAATGAATATATGAAACCGATAGAACTAACAAAGACTGAATTCATTCAAAAAATAGGTAACGTCGAAGCTGCCCCGAAAGACTGGAAATATGTAGGTGACAAACCTTGTATCGTAGATTTCCAGGCTCCCTGGTGCGGTTACTGTAAACGTCTCGACCCGATACTGGAAGAGTTCGCCCAAACATATGAAGGACGATTGGATATTTATAAAGTGAATGTAGACAAAGAAGAAGATCTCGAAACGCTCTTTAATATCCGCACCATCCCTACCCTTCTTATCTGTAAAACGGACGGAACCAAAGAACTCATGCTGGGAACTATGCCCAAACACGAGTTGAAGAAGATCATCGAAGAGAAAATTCTGTAAAAAGCCTCTTATAACAGTTTATTTACGAACTGTGATATGGAAACATCCTTGCTTGCGTTCGTGCTTTATATAACAACGGTCTGCTCTTTTCAGGTCACGAAGCACTGACGCAAGTACCATTTTCAAGCGGTCGTTGTCGATATTCAGGGTATCTTTCTCATTGATCTTGGTATAACGCACCCAGGAAACGTCAAAGGTTGTACCATAACGGTGAGCCGAGTTCATGGAAGCATTGTAATTGCGTTTGCCCAGTTTCTTCACATCATCTACCGTACGGGTAACGCTGGTTACTTTTATTTTATAGAGAGATGCATTCAGATTATAAAGGGAGTCCTGAAAATTACGGCCGATATCTTCCAGTAAGGTTGCCGCTTCCGGAATCAGATAAGGGATAGAGTGTTTCAGTTCTTCCACTTCATAATAATCGCCGGTTTTGATCTCCTGCATCTTTTTGGAAGCATGCTCGGCATCTTCACGGTTACTGATGGGTTCTATCCCGATCTTTTGAGCGACAGCCAGCTGGACGTCATTCAAATCGTTAAAATCGCGATTATAACTTCCATTATACCAGATGGTTTTCAACTCGCCACGTTTTTCTTTACAGGAAGGGAACACACTGGTCGACACCAGTACAAAAAACAATATAATTGCATTAACAGCTATTTTCACCCTTTTCAATTTTACGGAGGACAAAAATAAGAAAATTACAATACTTTGTTGTATGAAGATCAAAAAGAATTACCTATTTTTGTGGTCAACACAATTAATTAATAAGAATATGAGTACTTTAGAACTAAAACTTTCACTGATCGAACAACTCACCAAAATCGACGATGAGCAGTTGCTGAACAAGATCAAAAAGCTGATCAGCCAGCATACAGAAAAGAAGACGGAGAGATATCCGGCACAAATGACGGTTGAGGAACTGAAAGAGGTGCTGAAGAAATCTATCGAAGAATCCAAACAAGGCTTGGGAATGACTACAGAAGAATTACGCAAAAGACATCCATTATGCAAATAAAACTAAAGTGGTTACCACGAGCCATCGCCTTACTTGACGACATTTACGAATATTACAGCGAGAAAAGTGAAAGATCTGCAATCCGCATATATAATAAGCTACTTGATTCTGCAGAACCTTTGAAGACATTTCCCTATGCCGGAATTTCCGAACCTTTATTGGAAGAATTTCCTCAGAATTTCCGCTCCCTGGTTGTCGAAAAACACTTCAAGCTGATTTACACCATCAGTCCAACCCTGATCGAGATACACGCCATATGGGATTGCAGGCAGGATAACTGGCGGCTAAAAGAAATGTTCCATCGGTAATATCAAAAAAAGACAGGAATATATTCATGAGATAAAGAATATTGCTAATTTTGCGTACCTAAATCAAAGGGAATAAAAACATAAAAAAATAAGACAAGGAAAAGAACGGATGATAGAACGTATTTATATTCTTGAAAGTGTAGACCCGGTTATTTTTTACGGAGTGAATAATGCGAACATGCAGCTGATTAAAACACTGTTTCCCAAGCTTCGCATCGTTGCCCGCGGAAATGTGATGAAAGTAATCGGAGACGAAGACGAATCCGAACTGTTCCTTAAAAAGATCCGTGAAGTAGAAAAATACTGCGAGGAATTTAACTCCCTGAGCGAAGATGTCATCCTCGACATTATCAAAGGAAAAACTCCGACAGTCGTCAAACAGGAAAACCTGATTATCCACGGAATGAACGGAAAAGCAATCGTTGCCCGCACCGAAAATCAACAAATACTCGTAAAAGCTTTTGAAGAAAACGACTTGGTCTTTGCTACCGGCCCTGCCGGAACAGGTAAGACATTCGTTGCAATAGCTCTTGCAGTGAAAGCGTTAAAGAATAAAGAAATAAGGAAAATTATCCTGAGCCGTCCCGCTGTAGAGGCCGGCGAAAAGCTGGGATTCCTTCCGGGAGAAATGAAAGATAAGCTCGATCCGTACCTGCAACCTCTGTACGATGCATTGCAGGATATGATTCCGGGAGCAAAACTCAAAGAGTACATGGAAAACAACGTGATTCAGATCGCTCCGCTGGCTTTTATGCGCGGACGTACGCTGAATGATGCCGTTATTATCCTTGATGAAGCACAAAATACAACGACGCACCAGATCAAAATGTTCCTCACCCGTTTGGGTATGAACGCTAAAATGATCATTACCGGCGACGTGACACAGATCGACCTTCCCTCTACCGCGACCTCCGGCCTTGTGCAGGCGATGCAGATACTGAAAGGTGTCAAAGGAATAGGCAAGGTGGAATTCGACAAGAAAGACATCGTCCGTCATAAGCTGGTACAGCGCATCGTTGATGCATACGATAAATTCGATGAGAAAAAGAAAGCGGAAACCGCTGCAAAGAAAATAGAAAAGAACAACAAACTATCAGATAAATAATCAAAAATAAATTGGTCATGAAGAAGGCGTTAGTTAAAACAGATTACAATTTCCCGGGACAAAAAAGTGTCTATCATGGTAAAGTACGCGACGTGTACAATATCAATGACGAAGTATTGGTGATGGTCGCAACCGACCGTATTTCAGCTTTCGACGTAGTATTGCCGGAAGGTATTCCTTACAAAGGCCAGATGTTGAACCAGATTGCAGCCAAATTCCTTGACGCGACCACCGACATTTGCCCGAACTGGAAATTAGCTTCACCCGACCCAATGGTTACCGTTGGTGTACAGTGCGAAGGTTTCCCTGTCGAAATGATCGTACGCGGTTACCTTTGCGGTAGTGCATGGCGTGCTTACAAAAGCGGTGTACGTGAAATCTGTGGTGTGAAACTACCGGAAGGAATGCGCGAAAACCAGCGTTTCCCCGAACCGATCATCACTCCGACAACTAAAGCTGCTATCGGAGCTCACGACGAAGACATCTCCAAAGAAAAAATCCTGAAACAGGGACTTGTTTCTGAAGCAGACTACGCCGTTCTTGAAAAATATACCATGGAGTTGTTCAAACGTGGTACGGAAATCGCTGCACAACGCGGCCTGATCCTGGTAGATACAAAATATGAATTCGGTCACCGCGATGGAAAGATCTACCTGATCGACGAAATCCATACGCCCGACTCTTCACGCTATTTCTACTCGGAAGGGTATGAAGACCGTTTCGCCAAAGGTGAACCGCAGAAACAGCTGTCTAAAGAATTCGTTCGCGAATGGTTGATGGACAACGGTTTCCAGGGCAAAGCCGGACAGCAGGTTCCGGAAATGACTCCGGCTATCGTTGAAGGTATCAGCGAACGTTACATCGAACTGTTCGAACATATCACCGGCGAGAAATTTGAAAAAGGCGACACAGACAATCTGTTGGCCCGCATCGAAAAGAATGTAACCGATTATCTGAACAATAAATAAGCATATATGAAGTACGGTTCGGAACAGATTTTACCTTACAACCAGGAGGAACAGAAGGGCACGCAAGTCAAACGCATGTTCGACTCTATTGCAGGCACTTACGATCTACTGAACCATACGCTCTCGTTCGGTATCGATAAAATATGGCGCAGGAAAGGCATTGCTTTCCTGCGTCCTTTTTCTCCGCAATCCATACTGGATATTGCCACCGGAACGGGCGACCTGGCCATTTCCATGCACCGGAAACTAAAAGCCAACCGGATCATCGGGGCCGATATTTCAGAAGGCATGATGCAGGTCGGACGCGAAAAGGTAGCGAAAGCCGGTTTATCGGAGTATATATCGTTCGAACAACAGGACTGTACGGCACTCACTTATCCGGACAATTCATTCGATGCCGTTACCGCCGCATTCGGAGTACGTAACTTTGAAAATATCGAACAAGGTATTGCCGAGATGTTCCGGGTACTCAAACCCGGCGGCCATCTCATGATTCTGGAACTTTCCACACCGGAACATTTCCCGATGAAACAGCTCTACCCTATTTATTCAAAAACGATCATTCCATTTATTGGCCGGTTATTTTCAAAAGAGAAAGCCGCTTACAGCTATCTTCCGGAATCCATCAAAGTCGTTCCTCAAGGTAAGGTCATGGAAGAATTGCTTGCCCGCCAGGGATTTGCCCAGGCGAAAGCACGCACCTTCACCTTTGGAATTTGTTCATTATACACAGGTTGTAAGGATGGTTCGCGAACCACCCCTACGAAATAAACAAATACTAGAAAAGGTTATGCAGAAATATGGTTTATTGGGATACCCACTCGGACATTCGTTTTCCAAAACTTATTTCAACCAGAAGTTTGAAGCGGAAAAAATAGATGCCCAATATGTGAATTTCGAGATTCCGAATATCAAGGAAATTAAAAATGTACTGAAAGAGAATCCCGAATTGAATGGTCTGAATGTAACGATTCCTTACAAAGAACAGGTCATTCCTTATCTGGACGAACTGGATGAAGACGCCCGCCTGATCGGAGCCGTGAACGTTATCAAATTCACAAAAGGCCTTTTCGGTAAAAAACTGAAAGGATACAACTCTGATATCATTGGCTTCAAACAGTCTATCGATCCTTTATTAAATGAAACACATCGGAAGGCATTGATCCTGGGGACAGGCGGTGCCTCCAAAGCCGTATTCCAGGGACTAAAGCAACTGGGTGTCGGAGCAACCCTGGTTTCACGCAAACCGAAGGAATTTTGTATTACCTATGACGAAATCACTCCGAAAACAATGGAGCAATACACCGTCATCGTCAATACGACTCCATTGGGAATGTTCCCCAATGTCAACAGTTGCCCGGATATTCCATACGATTTGCTCACCCCAAATCATCTGTTATATGATTTGTTGTATAACCCGGATGAAACGCTCTTCATGAAAAAAGGAAAAGAAAAAGGGGCTGTCGTCAAGAACGGACTCGAAATGTTGCTGCTTCAAGCTTTTGCGGCCTGGGAGATCTGGCAAAAATAACCCAACTCCTCTGCCCGGCATTTTCTCACGAGTGAGAAAACAAGCCGAAGCCATTTTCGGACTTTCCTACTGCTTTTCCGTCATATATTTCCAGAAACGAACCGGCAAATGTTGCCGGTGCAGTTTCGGATTGATTCTTTCTTTTATCGCGATCGTTTTAAAATATTCTTTCCACATCTGTTGGAAAAGTTTTTCGTTTTCATCCATCAGCTCCTCACTCAGAAAACCGGAAAGCAGATGTGCCTCCTTCTGTTCAAAGCGAACTTCGATCGTTTCCTTCAGATCATAATAATATCCGTATTCACGGCGCATGTCGTAGATCAGCCATTTCTGGTCACCGAAACGGTCGTTCAGATAAGGAAGTACAAGCGGTAATACATTATATATAGGTTCGACAGCCGAGAAATAGGTACCATCCACCGCCTTCTGGAAACGAAGAAACTGCATGATACGAAGACGCTCATTACTCACCTTCTTCCATATTTTGGACATCTGCAATACATCAGGATCGCCGAAATTCACCTCGATAGACTTGGAATAGTCGATCGCCTTACGGATATAGCGGAATAAAAGCATGTCGATCTCCGGCAGCTCCGACAACCAGGAGACTGTCAGTCCGGAAAGGGACAGTTTGGATATTTTCTTTTCAAGGCCTTTCCAGACACGGTCGGCTTTTTGCTTGTCGGAACAGATTGTCACCGTCTCCTCACAGAACAAAGGCAACGGTTCCCCTTCGGCCAGCAACACATCAGGAAACGATTTCCGGACGTAAGCATCGAAGACGGCAGTCAGTAATCCCTCGAAAGTTTTGTCATATATAAAAGCAATCATCTTGTTTAGTCCCGGAATTGAAATGTTAGTTGCCGGTCGTCAAATTGTTTTCCCTTCTTTTGAATCAGGATGTGGCGCACATTCTCCGGCGTCAGTTCGTTAACCGTCCGCATCGCCAGTTCATGACAGGTAATGAAATATTGCGCTTTCTTCATCACGACCCCAATCTTCTTCAATTGCTCCGACCCGAGACGGGAGTAACGGCGGGAAACGATGATCATTTTCGCCGATTTCACCCCGATACCGGGAACGCGCAGAAGCAACTCGTAATCTGCTTTGTTGATATCGACCGGAAACATATGCGGATTTCGCAACGCCCACGATAATTTCGGATCGACCTCCAGATCGAGTTCCGGATAAGCATCGTTCACGATCTCATCCACTTTGAATTCATAAAAGCGCAACAACCAATCGGCCTGATACAAACGGTTCTCCCGCACCAGAGGCGGCTGTTTCAATGCCGGCAGCCGGTTATCATAATCGTTCACGGGAATGAAACCGGAATAATAAACACGTTTCATCGTCGGACGCTGATACAGGGCCGACGACAGGCGGAGAATATCCTTGTCCGTATCGGCAGTCGCCCCGACAATCATCTGCGTACTTTGTCCGGCGGGAGCAAACCTCGGAGCATGACGGAAACGCTTCCGTTCCTCTGCACTCTGTAATACCCCCTGCTGGATATAACGCATCGGGGCAAAGACGCTTTTAAAGTCTTTTTCCGGTGCAAGCACCTGCAAACTTTTTTCGTTGGGAATCTCGATATTCACACTCAGACGATCGGCATACAAACCGGCTTCGTTCACCAATTCCTGGCTGGCACCGGGAATGCTTTTCATATGGATATACCCGTTGAAACGATGAACCAGACGCAGATCTTTTATCACGCGCACCAACCGTTCCATCGTATAATCCGGACTGCGTACCACGCCTGAACTGAGGAAAAGCCCTTCTATATAATTACGCCGGTAAAACTCGATCGTCAGATTGACCAGCTCCGTAACCGAAAGCGTAGCTCGCGGCAAATCATTGCTCCGGCGATTAATGCAGTAGGCACAATCATACATGCAATTGTTGGTCAGCATAATCTTCAACAAAGAAATACACCGTCCGTCCTCCGCAAAACTATGGCAAATACCCCAGCCAGCCGCACTGCCTATCATTCCTTTCTTTCCGGAACGGGATGTGCCGCTTGACGCGCAGGATACATCATATTTAGCTGATTCTGCTAATACTTTCAGTTTTTCAAGTACATTTTCATTCATATTTCACGGGGATATACCACACAAAAATAAGGAATTAAAAACTATCTTTGCGATAAAATAGAGTGAAATGTTCTTAGATAATATTCCCGTACATAACCTGGATGAAAGTGATTTCTTCGTCGCCGAACGCATCGAAAACTGCGCACCATTGAATTTCCGGGGATCACACTGTCACAACTTTTACGAACTTTTATTTTTCATGGAAACCGGGCCGGAGGAAAGTCACAGCATCGACTTCACCGAGTATCCGCTACAATCCAACCAGATTTTCCTGATCCGTCCGGGACAGGTACACACCATGAAACTGAAAGAACAAAAAGGTTTTCTGTTTGCCATCAATCGCGATTATTTCGAACGGCTATGCCTACATATCGAGAGCTATGCCGATTATTCATTCCCGGACATTCTCACCCTTCCCGGTAGCGAAGCTCCTACCGTCCGCCGGATAGCAGACCTGATTTATGCCGAACACGAAGGGTTGCACCGCAAAAGCCTGTTAAATTCTTATATGCATGCTTTTATCACCCACTTATTACTGCTGCATACCGATGCCCCGGGCAACCAGGACATCCGCGTCAACAGAGTGCTTTCCCTGATCGACACCCATTTTATCAGTGAACGCACAACCGACTTTTATGCCCGCGAAGTAAACCTCAGTAACAAACGGATGAACGAACTGACAAAAAAAGCCGTCGGTCATACAGTTAAACAACTGATCGACCAACGGCTGTTATTGGAAGCCAAACGCATGATAAGCCATGGCGCTTCGAGTTTCAAAGAAATAGCGTTCGATCTCGGATTCAGCGAAGCATCTTATTTCACCCGTTTTTTCAAGGAACAAAGCGGATACACGCCCGAGCAATTCCGGTCGCTGCTAAAGAAAGACCTGTCATGAACGGACCTTAATCACCGCCAGGCGACGACGCGTATCGACAAACAGCAGCACAAAAGAAGTCAACCCGCAAACAAATAATCCGCACATCATCGGGACAACCGAATCATTTTGTAAGAAACTGACTACTGCCGAAAGAACACCGGTAAAGAACAATTGCAAAAACCCCATCAATGCCGAAGCAGATCCGCTGTCTTCCTTAAAATAAGCCAAACCGAGCGATGTCGTAGCCGGTAACAATAACCCGATCGGAATCAGATTCAGAAATACCAGCACCAACAAAGGAATAACAGAGGTCGAAGCAAAAGCTGTAACAATCAGTAATGTCCCGATCAACAGCTGCACAGCCAGCGTATATCGTACCAGCTTCTTCAACGTCATATATTTCAGCATAAAATTAATAATATAAGTCCCGAACATCAATCCCAACGAATTGATCGCAAAAATGATTGCAAACGTATCACCCGACATACCCCCCTTCTCCATAATCAGAAAAGGAGCATTAGACACATAGACCATCAAACCTCCATAAGCCATACAACCAATAATAGTGTAAACCATGAACGGCCATACTTTCATCACCCTGACATATCCTTTTACCATCTCTTTCACCGAAGGCTTCTTCGCATTCATCTCTCCGGATAATGCCGCCGGTTTACTTTTCGGAAGAAACAACCAGGTCAGCAGAATAGTAAAGGCTCCTAACAGGGCCATTGTATTAAACACCCCGTGCCAATGCCACTGTTTCAATAACAAATTCCCGATAGTCGGCGCAATAACCGGTGCAATTCCGGAAATGATCACCAACAGGGAGAATACCTTCGTCCGCTGTTCATTTACAAACAAATCATTCACAGCAGCACGTCCTACCACCACTCCGGCACAACCGCCAAAGGCTTGCAGAAAGCGGATTACCCACAGTTGTTCGATCGAAGTCACATAGATGGAAGCAAACGAACTGATCGTATACAAAGCCGTAGCTGCCAAGATCGGATTCTTCCGTCCGTAATAATCAGAAAGCGTCCCCCAGAACAGTTGTCCGATAGCAAAACCTGCCAGAAAGATGGATAAGGATATTTGTACTTCACTCAAAGAAACTTGCAGGCTTTCAGCAATATCTGTAAAAGCAGGGAGATAAAGATCTATGCTCAAAGGTTCCAGAGCCGCTAATAAAGAAAGGACCAGAACCACGATTCCCATTTTTCTATTCATCACATTATTCCTATTAAAATTACCGCAGCAAAAGTACTTCCTTCTTTCCGGCCGCCTTTTACATTAATTGCACATTTACTGGTATAAACAGGAACTTCAGGATATTTCTTTTTGAATGTGGTAATTAGGAAGGAAACATGTACATTTGTACGTTTTTTAATTTACATCTTCAAGAATGAACGACTTACTTATTTTCAATCATATAGAAATGATACTGGCAGGCACGACTGCCGGTCTATTCATCATCCAGCTCTTATATTATCTTGTCACTTATGCCCGCCCGTTGAGACAGGCTAAAAGAAGACAAATGCAACAGGGACAGGCAAAGCCTGCCGTTTCCGTGATTGTCTATGCCAAGAACGAATCGGAGAATCTAAAGAAACACCTTCCGGCTTTGTTGAACCAGGACTATCCGGAATACGAAATAGTTGTTGTCAACGACGGTTCCACCGATGAGAGTGACGAAGTTTTAAAAACATTCAAGAACGAATACGATCATCTTTATCACACCTATATCCCGGAAGACGTAAAATACCTGAGCCGTAAAAAACTGGCACTCACTGTCGGTATCAAAGCCGCCAAACACGACATCCTCCTTTTTACGGAAGCCAATTGCGAACCTATGGGTAAAAACTGGATATCAGCCATGGCACGCAACTATACCTCCAGTACAAACATCATTTTAGGCTTTTGTGCATATGGGCATCACAAAGGATTTTTCCATAAGCTGGTCGCTTATGATAACCTGATAACCGGATTGCAATATATCTCGTCCGCCCTCACCGGAAATCCCTATACCGGCAACGGCCGTAACCTCTCATACCGGAAAGATTTATTCTTTGCCCATAAAGGGTATTACAAATCGCTCAGCCTGCATGCCGGCGATGACGATTTATTTATCAACGAGTCTGCAACCGATCAGAATACCTGGGTGGAATATTCTCCGGAAAGCATCACGGAAATGGCAAAGATAGACCGTTTCAGCATGTGGAAAGAGATGAAAGTATCACGTGCCGCCACCCAACGTTATTATAAAGGCTGGAACCTGACCTTTTTCAGGATGGAAAGCCTGAGTTATTTCCTTTTCTTTATCGCGGTAATCACCAGTATCGTCATGGGTATTTTAGGCAACTGGCTGATATCCATACTGGCAGGATTATTATACATCATACGCTTTTCAAGCAAAGCGACAATCCTGCACAAATCAGCCAAACTCCTACAACAGAAACCTGTAACCGGCTGGCTGTTCTTCCTGGAACTGCTGCTGCCCCTGTTCAATCTATACGTAAGAATTTACAGGATATTCAGAGGAAAAAACGATTATACATTCCGCCTGGGAAATAAATGAATTGAAAATTACTCAAATCGTATGCTCTTGGCAGGATCGATCTTCGTGATAAGGTAAGACGGACCGAGCATCATCAGCATTGATGCGCATAAAGTCCCGATATTCAGGAGAATCAAGGAGACTATACTTAAATCAATAGGCACCGCATCCAGATAATAGATGGAAGGATCCAGTTTTATTATACGAAAATGAGACTGGATCAAACAAATAGCGATACCAACCACATTCCCCCAAAGCATCCCCTTCCCGATCAGGAAGAAAGAAATATAAAGAAATATCTTGCGGATACTGACATTGTTCTCACCCAACGCTTTCAGGATACCGATCATATTCGTCCGCTCCAGAATAATAATAAGCAAACCGGAAATCATAGTAAACCCTGCAACCGCAAAGATCAGGATAAGAATAACTACCACATTCACATCCAGCACATCAAGCCAGTTAAATATCATAGGATTCATCTCCTTTATCGAACGAGTAAAATAGGTATTCCCATGACGGTCCTGTTTCTCCACCAGATTGAAATACAGGTCTTCCGCAATCTGGTCCAGCTTATCGTAATCATCTACAAGCAATTCCAGTCCACTGACCTCATCCTTCTCCCAACCGTTCAACCGGCGGATCTGCTTAATGTCAGCCAAAACAAATAGCTTGTCATAATCCATAAAGCCGGTCTCGTAAATCCCGGCGATATTGAGTTTTCGGGCACGAACATCTTCCTGCACAAAATAAGTCCGAATACTGTCGCCCAGCTTCAATCCCAGCAAGTCGGATAAATATTTGGAAATGATCACATCAGTCGAAGTCTTTTTGGGGTCTATCGTCAGCAACTCACCTTCTTTCAGGTTGTTCCGGAAAAAACTCCAGTCATAATCCGTATCGATCCCTTTCAATACGACACCCTGAAAATCACTATCCGTTTTCAAAATGCCCATTTTAGTGGCATATCCTTCTATATGCTTAATACCAGGAAACTCCCGGAGTGCCTGAAGCAAAGAATCGCTCACCGCAATCGGCGTCGTTTCATACGAACTGTTATTATCAAAATTGGTGATCTGAATGTGAGAACCAAAACCAATCACCTTATTACGAACCTCTTTCTTAAAACCAATCACAATAGCGACCGAAAGAATCATCACCGCCAACCCTAGCGCTACACCGACTATGGCAATACGAACAGCAGGAGGAGTAACCTGACGATTCCCCTCCTTACTGAAATGAATTTTTCGTGCTATAAATAGTTCTAAGTTCAATTCGATTCAGTTGATTAAATGACTCTTCCCGGATAAGCCTCCAACGCCTTTGCCAGAACCACCAGTGCTTTTGCCAAATCTTCCTTTTTCAGGACATACGCAATACGCACTTCATTTTTCCCCAAACCGGGTGTTGTATAGAAACCGGAAGCCGGAGCCATCATAACCGTCTGTCCTTCATATTCGAACTCGTCCAGACACCAAGCACAGAACTTATCGGCATCATCCACCGGCAATTTGGCAACCGTATAGAAGGCCCCCATAGGGATCGGAGAATAACAACCCGGAATACGGTTCAACCCGTCAATCAGGAATTTACGGCGTTCCACATATTCGTTGTAGACATCCAGCATATAATCTTCAGGCGTATCCAGTGAAGCCTCAGCAATGATCTGTCCGACCAAAGGAGGACTCAGACGTGCCTGACACCATTTTATAACATTTTCCTTCACCATCTGGTTCTTCGTAATCAGCGCACCGATACGGATACCGCATTCGCTGTAACGTTTGGAAACCGAATCCACCAGTACCACATTATTCTCGATACCTTTCAAATGGAATGCCGAGATATAAGGAGCCCCCGTATAACAGAATTCACGATATACCTCATCCGAGAACAGGAACAGATCATATTTCTTTACGATATCACGAATCTGATCCATTTCCTTCTGTGTGTACAGATAACCGGTCGGATTATTCGGGTTACAGATCAGGATCGCTTTGGTACGCGGAGTGATCAGCTCCTCAAACCGTTCCACCGAAGGAAGAGCAAAACCTTCATCGATAGTAGACGGAACTGTTTTGATCACAGCTCCACAGGAAATGGCAAACGCCATATAGTTTGCATACGCAGGTTCGGGAACAATAATTTCATCCCCCGGATCCAGACAAGCCATAAACGAAAAGAATACAGCTTCCGAGCCTCCGGTAGTGATGATTATATCTTCAACATCGACATTGATATTGAATTTCGCATAGTATTTAACCAATTTCTCACGGAAACTACGAATTCCCTCACTCGGAGAATATTCCAATACTTTACGGTCAATACGGCGCATGGCCTCCATCGCGACCTCGGGAGTAGGTAAATCCGGTTGACCGATATTCAGATGGTACACCTTGGTACCCTTTGCTTTAGCCTTGTTGGCTAGCGGAACGAGTTTTCTAATGGGGGAAGCCGGCATATTGACACCCCGCTGTGAGATATTAGGCATTACTTTTTCTATATGTTAGTTTAAAGTTCGGCAAAGATAGGAAATAATTGAAAATTGAAAGTTGAAAATTGAAAATTAATATCGGTTTGCAGTTAATCTCCCCATTTAATTTTCAATTTTAAATTATTAATTTTCAATTCCTCAGATTCCCGGACGAGGCGAATCCTTGCTCGCATGCATAGTAGAAATAAAAGCGTTCGGATCGATCTCCTTAATTTCATCTTTCAGGCGCGGCATATCCTTACGTTCGGCAATGGTAAAGATGATCTCTTTTTCCTTTCCTTCATACATGCCCCGTCCGTGGAGGAAAGTACCCCGCATCCCCATCTTTCCGACAATCAGGTCTTTTATCTCCTGTGTCTTCTTCGATACGATAAAGACGGCACGATTCGGATTCTCCGTCTGGAACATTTCAACAACCTTTCCATACACGAAAATAGCGAACCAGGAATACAATGGAACCGCCCAGTCCTGGAATACGATCAAGCCTAACATCACGATCGCAGAATCCAGTATTATAATCATATTACTTACTTTCAAATTGGAATTATTGGCAATAACACGGGCCAACACATCTGTTCCCGCACTGGTACTTTGCGCCTTAAACACACAAGTCACACCGATACCCAATATCGCCCCTCCATAGAAACAAGCGATAAACGTATCATTTTCCACCAGCGGTTCCGTTCCGCAAAAATAGGATAATGTGTCCGTAAAGACGGAAATAAGCACAAATGTCACGATCGTTTTCGGTCCTGAAGCAAGACCGATCTTTTTCATTGCCAGCAACAACAATGGAACGTTAAAACATAAGGCAGTAGCACCCATCGGCAAACCGTCCGGAAAAATGGAGAAAACACCTTTCGTCACATAATGCAAAACGATGGAAATACCATAAACACCCCCCGGTACAATTTTAAAGGGAGCCAGGAAAAGTACATAACTCAATGCCTGCAAAAAAGCCCCAACCACAATCAGAGAATAATCGACTGCATTACTCTTCAATGTAGCATTAGAAGGAAAACCAAGTTGTTTCATAATTTAGATTCAATCATTATTTGTTTTCAATGCCGCAAAGATAGATAAAAAAAGAAGAGACTACACAAACAAATTGCGTAATCTCTTCCACCTGTTTTCAACAATCGCGATCCGGGGAACAAATCCCCCTCACCTTTTATATTAAAGGTTCAGTGCACGATTATTATTATTTGTCACATTCAACAATGTTACATATTTGCGATACTGATCGGGCGTCAGAACCTTTTTCATCAACTTCAGATTTCCATAAACAGCCTGATGCATCTTTTTTTGTTGCTGGCTTTCGCTGGCACGAAGACTCTCACGTTGTTTATCCAGGAAAAATTCATTTATATTTGCTACTTCACCCGTCTGAGACGGGGTTAATTGTAAATAATAACTCAGTTTCTCAAAGTTAATAGCAAACGGTTCTTTACTCACATTGTTCCGGTTCTCGCGTGCAAAACCTACCGTTGCACATAATAAAATGGCTGCTACAGCCATACCTAAACGTCTCATAATACCTAAACATTAAATTAATAAACCTAAACATGGAGGCCGCTGCCTCCGAATCTATCTCTCTTTTTTCTTTTTGCCTTTGTGTATATAACAATATGTTTTATAACATTGTTCACGAACAGATTTATTACTTCATCCAGACTATCGGATATCCCAAAGCCCTTTTTATTGCCTCCATCTCGGCACTATGCCACATCTCATGCTTGAAACACCAGGACAAGGCTTCGTACTTTATATCGGCAACGGGATGCTTAAACGGGATTGGTTCAAGGGGTTCTTTCAGAGTTTCATCGTTAAGAGTCAGTAGGTTTGCAAGGCAAATATCGTGTACAAAATCCAATTGTTCCTTTAATTCCGAAACAGGGATAAAGTTCCTTTCAACGGAACGGTGCAAAGTTCCCATGCCATTAAATATTTTATTATAACGGGCAATAGGTATCTGCCGTCCGACATCTTCATTTACCCCGGTTATCGTTGTAATGGCATGAAAATTCTGTGAAACCAGCAGATGCCCGATCTGCCAGGCAAAGTTTGAATCCGTACCTTCCGGAATTGTGTACCATAGCTCTTCGGGCATTTCTGAAATCAGACGGTTTACAAAATTCCGTACTTCAATAATTTGTTCTCTCAAAAATTCAATTTTACTCATCATAATGTTACTTTTTAAGTTATACATTATAATTAGTGAGTAACAGTGTAGAGATTGTGACAACTCAGTCCAAAAATTTTTCCCAATAATTCTTCCGGGGCAAATCTTTTTCAAACTTCTGATACAGGTCGGCCAACCGTATCATTTTGGCGACTGTGGTATATTCTTTATCCAGGTCAATAAAAAAGACCTGTTTACAAATCCTGCATTTACAGGTTCCCGCAGGATTATAAAGCGGACAGGTATCGGTCAGAAAATGGCTAATCTTATCAATGGAACGGGAGTATATCTTACGGACATTCTCCACTGACATTTCCATAATCTCCCCGATCTCTTTATGAGAAAGCCCTATATTCTCCTTAAAAATAAAAATTAGCCGGGCATCATTATTCAGGCAATGATTCAAAGCCGTCAAGCACCAGTCACATCTTTCTTTGACCCACTCTTTCCGTTCCTCATCAGAACCGGTATATTCGATTTCCTGCAAGGCCCTGAATTGCTCCAGCTTCACCAAGGTCGCCACCTTTTCATTTTGAGCATACCGCGAAATAGTCCGCTTCGCAATCGTATAAATCCAGGTCGATAATTCAGAATCTGCATTGAACGAAGGCAGGCTCTTAAACACCTCATACCAGACTTCCTGAGCCGCCTCCTTCGCAATCTCCCTGTTCTGAATCATCCGGTGGGCAATGGTTGCGACCATTGTGCCATAATGCTCAACTATATCCTCTAACTTCATTCAAGCTTATTCAATTAAAATTTCTAACGACCCCAAACTCACATTACCCTGTACCTAGCAGTCCCATACCATCGACACCCTCCGCTATTCCCACAAATCCGGTATTGATATCGGAACAATAGAAAGAAACTTCTGCCTCCCCTTTTTCATCCGTTATGACGGAAGGTTGCCATAACAAAGTATTACGGGCATCGGGAGTTGACAATTGCATATCTATTTCGTCCGGTTGGTAAAATTCACGGGCAGCGTAGTAGCCTTTGGCACGCCAAAGGTTGTTACGACGGAGAAGCTCTTCTTCCGAATAAATAGGACCGTGATAAACGACATATTGTTCGTCTTCCACAATAAACCATTTTCCTCCATCGAAATATTTAGGTTTAATAATTCGATACGTTTTACCCTCTACCGGTTTACTTCGTTCTTCAAGAGGAACGATATTTGCATTGGGACAATAACGGGGGTCATGATGTACCGTATATCCGTCTTTATAATTTTCCAAATGTCCATCCGGGCACACCCAAGGCATACCAATGTCCATCTGTGCCAAACTATCTAAACGTCCCATAAACTTATCCCTGAAAGGTCTACTTGCTTTACGGGTAACAACTACCTCATCCAGTAAAATTGTACTATCATTACTAACGACCGGCATATCGAGAATCTGTTCTTTTACAGACTGAGAAATATCCATAATAGGGTAATATCTCTGTTTCTTTTTCCTTAGACTATCGATTTGCGGAAAATAATCCTCTATTTCAAGTTGAGGCTTATGTTCATTCGACAACATCGGTTTCAAATATACATAACCGCCTCGAAGTTCCTTCAATATATCCGTACCGACAGTAAAAGAACCGGTTGAGTCAGCCCATACATACAATGAATTTCCCTCAGCACCGGATATCTGAATAAGTTGTTCCGTCCCCTGCGCCTCTTTCCTCTTTTTCTTACTATGAATAGATTGTATGCCTATTATTTCATCAGACAAAAACAGATTTTCATTATCGGGGGCATATTCTATATTCCAGACATACCGCCTCCATCCCTGAGTCAGCAACAATAAATCCATTGCCTGCATACGATCTTTATTCTTTTCATCGAAATAATAAAGCGGATTATGAATCTTTCCGCGTATCTGAGAGGATAGATAACAATGCGTCAATATGTTTACCGGATCTGCCGGATTAATATATGCCTTATCAAATACACTAAGGCCCAGATTCGTTTTCACTGGTACTCCATTCCCATCCGTCACCTTTATTTTCAATGTAGCTTTTTCACGAAGGGCATATGTTTTCTTATCCGGTTCAATATTGATCTGTAACTTCTTTTCCGGATGCACGTAAACCAACCTTTCTGCAACCGGTTGCATATCGCCATTAAACAAGGTGAACTCTGCGATTCCCTGATAAAAGAACTCACTAAGCGGCATTTTTATTTTAAGCCGGTCCTTCAACACTCCCTTTGCCACACAGCAAATCATCCCACGGACTTGTCCTACCAGACAAACGTCCTGAGCAGGAGAACCTTCGGTTTGTGAGATAAAAAACTCCAGATTTTTCTTGTCTTGTTTGGATAGGCTTAAAGTCATTCCTTGTGGGTAAATCTCCGGTAAAGAATAACAAGCACCATCCTCTAACTCTATCCGGTATTTCTTTTCTGTATCAGGAGTAAAGAAGAAAACCCCCATTCCGTCATGGCTACTTTCCAATAGGGTGACCAGAATATCATCTTGATATAAAGCACCTTTTACCTTTACCGGATATCCTTTGCCATTTGTTGCCTTAAACGCCACACGTGAAGGCAAACCCGAAATCAGATTTCCTCCCTCCGGAAAAACATCAAATCGTAAACTATCTTTTCCTACATCCTCCGATTGTTGATTATCATGAGCTATATTTTTGACAATCCTTACTTTACGTGAAGATATAATTCCGGTTGTGTCGTTATGAAAAGAATGACGGGTATAGGCTTCCAGAAAATAATCACCATCCGCCAGCTTCTCACTGACATAAACATGACCGAATACCATACCGTTTTCTACCGGATATTTCTCTTGCCAAACGATACTATCCTTATTATTTATCATTTGCAGATACAATGTCTGACTTTGATTGGAGAATGCAAAAGATTGGGAATTCAACTGATATGCTTTAAACCAAAGGTCTTCTCCTGTCTCATAAATACCCTTGCTGGTTTGGAGATAGATAAGTTCGGAAGGAAAGGCGGCATATTCTTCATTAATAGAAGCAACCCAGGCTTCATCGACTGTTTGCTGGCAAAAACACGGCAAACAGGTATATGTCAGTAAAAAGATGGTTAACAGAATGTTTTTCATGTACCCGACATTTTTAATTATCATTGCAGTCCCCAAAACAAGACCACAGCACAAATATAAACAAAAGAAACCAATCTAATCAGGCAAGTAATAAAATTCAATCGACCAATTTATGCTTCTCATACGACGGCCTCACCCACCGCAAATAAACCAGGAGCGACACCAGGCAGCAACCCGATCCTACCAGATAGGCCGTTGCCAGATCGGCATGCGAAGCGATGAAGCCGGCTGCCAGCATTCCGATTCCCACTCCGAAATCAAAAGAAGTCAGATAAGTGGAAGTTGCCGTTCCACGCATATGATGCGGAGCGACATTTACGAAAAGACACTGGATAGCCGGGACACAAACACCGAATCCGATGCCTATCGCCAGCGCAGAAGCAAAAAAAACAATTTCATTATGAAACAAAGCAAATACAGCAAACGAAAGTGTCAGAAACACCAACGCACTAATCGATACCAGATGTATCTTCCCGTGATCGACCAACCGCCCGGAGATAAGCCTTGCCGTACCGACCCCTATCGCCATAAAAATAAAGAAATAACCGGGATTCGACACATTGATCTCTTTTCCGTACAGCACGACGAAAGAGACAACCATCCCATAAGGTATTGCGCTCAACAGGTAAGCCAATGCCGTCGGTAACGCTTTCACCAGAATAAAACGATCCAGCGAAAAAGGAGGCCTTTCCACCTTCTCCCGTTTCGGATAACGAATCAGGCAGACAGAGCCGACACCAACCAACGCTATCGCCAAACCAACCAGCACCAGCGGATGAAAACCATACCTATCATAAACAGCAACCGCCACCAACGGAGCAAGCGACATCGCCAGATTAATCGTCAATCCATAAAACCCCATTCCTTCGCCTCTTCGCCTGGAAGGAATCACATCTATCGCAATGGTATTACCGGAAACGGAAGTCATCCCCATAAAGCCACCCTGAATGAAACGGACAGCCATTATCGTCAGGACCGTCGTTGCAAACAAATAACCGGCAAACATACAGGCAAAAACCGTAAAGGCAAAGAGATATAACGGTTTGCGTGAAAAACAATCTACCAGATATCCGGAAAAAGGACGGACGCACAGCAACCCTATCGAATAACTGGATAATGCCACACCCACCTCCGACGGATTAATCTTCAATACCTCCACCAAATAAACCGGCATAGTCGGCATCAGCATGTAAAAAGAGAAATTCATCAGGAAATAAGAAATACAACACTGGATGAAATTCCGGTTCCAAAGCACAGGTTTCGTTTCGTTCATATCTTCAAGCCAGCTCACTTAACTCCAGCCAGCGCATTGTCTTTTCATCTATTTCTTCAATCACTTTTGCAATGCGTTCCGACTTTGCCATCAACTCGTCGTTGCTCAATGTCCCGCTGCTCATAGCCGTTTCAAGCTCAGCTTTTTCAGCTTCAAGCGCAGGTATTTCTTCTTCCAGCGCTTCAAACTCCTTCCGTTCCTTGAAAGATAGTTTCTTTTTCTGTTCATTCTGAGGGCGGTTGTTCTTTTCAGGAGCAGGGGCTTGTTTGGGCTGGCGGGCAGCTTCGGCTTCCTTCTCCAACTGATCCTGTACCTCTTTCCAGTCGCGATATTGAGTATAGTTGCCGGGGAAATCTTTCAGGTCGGCATTACCACGAAATACCAGTAGATGGTCGACAACCTTATCCATAAAGTAACGGTCGTGGGAAACAACGATCACGCAACCTTTAAAGTTACGCAGATATTCTTCCAGCACATTCAGCGTTACGATATCCAGGTCGTTGGTCGGCTCATCCAGTACAAGGAAATTCGGGTTACGCATCAGGACTGTACACAGATAAAGACGCCGCTTCTCTCCCCCACTCAGTTTATAAACATAGCTATGTTGTTTTTCGGGAGTAAACAGGAAATAATTCAGGAACTGAGAAACACCCAGTTTCTTTCCGTCGCCCAGGTCTACATATTCGGCAATATCCTGTACGACATCGATCACCTTCATCTGTTCGTCAAACTTCAAGCCATCCTGACTGTAATAGCCGAAACGAACAGTTTCGCCCACATCGAAGCGTCCGCTATCCGGTTCCACTTCCCCCATCAGCATTTTAATGAAGGTAGATTTCCCGGTACCATTATTACCGACAATACCCATCTTCTCGAAACGGGCAAAAATATAATTGAAATCTTCTACGATTTTAATATTGCCAAAGCTTTTCGTCACATGCTCCGCTTCAAATATCTTCGATCCGATATAGGAAGCTTTCACATCCAGATTCACGTTTCCGTTATCCCGTTGCTGCTTGGCTTTCTTCTCCAGTTCATAAAAAGCATCGATACGATATTTAGCCTTCGTTCCACGGGCTTGCGGCTGCCGGCGCATCCATTCCAGTTCCTTACGTAACAGGTTGTTAGCTCGTTCCACTTCCGTATTCATCGCCTCCATACGTTCCTGCCGTTTTTCCAGATAGTAGCTATAATTACCTTTATATTGATAGATTTGCTGACGATCTATTTCGATAATCTCACTACAAACCCGATCCAGGAAATAACGATCGTGCGTCACCATCAGAATACTGATATTCGCACGACTCAGGTATCCTTCCAGCCATTCGGTCATTTCCAGGTCGAGATGGTTGGTCGGCTCATCGAGGATGATCAGTTCAGGATCGGTGATCAAAACGTTAGCCAATGCCACGCGTTTCAACTGTCCGCCGGACAGATGTTCCACTTTCTGGTCGAAGTTTGTGATCTTTAGTTGTGAAAGGATTTGCTTGGCCCGTTGTTCATAATCCCAGGCTTTCAGGTTATCCATACGCATCAGGATATCCTGCAAGTTGGAATGATCGTCACTGGCCATAGCTTCTTCATACTCAGCGATCAGTCGAACCGTCTCATTCGGGGAATAAAAACAGGCCTGAAGAACGGTTAATCCTTCGGGATAAACCGGTGTCTGCTCCAGATAACCGACACGCAGGTCGTTACGGAAAACGACAGCTCCACTGTCATAATCTTCTTTCCCGGCAATGATATTCAGTAAAGTTGTTTTACCTGTACCGTTCTTTGCGATAAGGCCCACTTTCTGCCCCTGTGCAATTCCAAACGTAATATCCTCAAAAAGAACCAAATCACCGAAGCTCTTGGTAAGTCCGTCTATCTGTAAATAACTGATCATACTGCCTTTTGTACTTTACTTTGAGGGGCAAAGATACAAAAAATTGGTGGAGAGTCGTTCCCCATAAACGAATGACCAAACTTTAGACAAAAATATTGTCTCCAATAGAATAAAAAGACAGCAGTAAATTCTTTTCACAAAGATATAGAAGAAAATATATCAATATACTTCCTATCCTTTAAAAACCACAATATTCAGCACCTGAGACTTTGACCTTTTTTATAATAAACATACGATCTAGGCCTTCAGAAGAACCTATAGTTATAACTTTTTTCTTAATATGATACCATGTCCCCTGATTAGGAGCCCCAGGTAATCTACTTATACGATTCTGGATATATTTCAAATGAATCAAATTCAGATTCTGATTATTCTCAGACAAATATTGTTCTTCAAAACGCAAATAAGCCGAATAAGGTTTATGCCCCTTATTCAAAGCAAAAGATAAAAAAGACTCAAACACCAACAAATCTTCAGCTTCCTGAGTCAGTTCAATTAATTCCATTCCTTCAACCTGTTGGGGAATATGAGCTTCCCGAATTATTCCATCCTGATCCATCACGACAAACACTGGTTCTAGAGATTCACGACGTTTACGTTTTTTCTTTCCTTTAAGTGTCCATATTCTGTCTTGTTGACAAAATCCATACTCTAGCCAAAGCCCTGCATTATCCAAAACAAAACCTTCCTCTTTACCTGGAGACGGACGCATACAACGACCAACTTGTTGTAAAAAATACCCTCACATCATTTCCTTTTTTTCAATATTAACCTTATCTTTGTCAAATCATAAAATTCAACACATGGAACCTGAATCTAAATACGAATCCGTCCCCCAAGGTTTTGCTTACTGCCTGAATGAACAATGCAAGCACTCTACGAAGTGCCTGCGTTATCTCGTTTCGAAACAGCTTACGCCGGAACGGACTGTTTTCTCGATCGTAAACCCCGATTGCACGACGCCACAAGCAGATAGCTGCCCCTTTTTCAAAGCAGATCAAAAGGACAGGTACGCTTTGGGGATCACTCAATTATTAGAAGATCTGCCTCATAACAAAGCTGTTGCCATTAAGCGGGCAATGAATACTAAATTCAGTAAAGGAACCCTTTACCGCATCCAGAAAAAAGAACGATTGATTACCCCTGAAGAACAAAATATCATTCGTTTGATCTTTATTCGTCAGGGTATCCATACCGATCCGCTTTTCGACCAATATGTAGAGCAATACGATTGGTAAGAAATTGTAAACTTTTTAGGCCTTTATTACTTATAATCCCCACTTAAATGGGTGATATTCCCCACACAAGTGGGTAGTATTCCCCATAGTAGTGGGGGAAATTCCCCACATGAATAAAAATTGTGGGGAAAAAGCTCTATAACGAACTCTCAATAAATACTGAAATCCTGCGGTTTTATCACAAACCCGATCCGCAGCATACTCTTAAAGTGGTTATATTCCAGCAGATTCTCACCGTAACCGTTATAATATTGAAGGAAAAAATATTGGTTCTCGTTATTGTTAAACTTATAACTTAACTCGACCTGTGTATTAAAACTGAACCAGGTTTTACGTTTCGTCAGGATCACTCCGCAGTTAAACCGCTTATTGTCTGTCCGGAAATTGGCCGCCATCTGGAAAATACCGTTATACTTTAACAGGTCTTTATTATATTTTCCATCAACGATCGGTATCCAGGTCTTGAACTGAGCCTCCCAGTTTTTGTTTAAAACAATGGCTGTTGCAAATGTCACCTTGTTCCAACTGCGCGAAGCCGTACTGTCTTTTCCGTTCGATTCATGTTCGAGCATCAGATAGCCTTTTCCGATGAATTTATTATGATGGATAATCAGATGCCCCAGTCCGATTCCCGGGTTGAAGTTCAGGTCGCGCATGGGCAGAGATTTCTGGAAAACATTCCAAAAGGCTTTCTGGGTGTACTGGATAAAAAGATAAGTGTCGAAAGGCAGCTTACTTTTCGTCAGGCGCTGGGCAATACTCAACTGGAACTTCACATCCGAATTGGCTGCGGTCGGTTTATGCCCGATCGTCGTCCCGCCGATGAAATAATTATCTTTGAATAAAGTGAAATAAGGCGCTTTGTCCAATACCGCACGCACACTGTCCGCGTTATATTCCAACTTCGGATCCTGCACCAGAACCTGGGCAGATACTGAAACAAAACAGGAAATGAATAAAACGTATAGAAATACTGCTGTCCTTTTCATAAAACATGAATATATAAACCTTATAAAAATAGAACAAAGGTAATATCCATCAAGGTTTAACAATTCTCCCCGATTTCATGAATTATGGTCAATTCAGTTACCTCTTCTTTATTATAACCAAATCTTAACTGGTATGTTCATTTTTTATATCTTTGCCCGCATGGAAAAAGTATATCAATATTACAGGGATACAATAGCCGCTTACACACGCCGCTCGGACAGTCTGAGAAAAAAAATGCATTTGATAGGAACAATACGCCTGCTGCTGGTCGCCGGGCTTATTGCTGCGATATGGTTTCTGAAAGCCGAAAACTGGATGGTGTTAGGCGGAGCAATCCTCTTATTCATCATTCCTTTCATCGGGTTAATGGTTTATCATACATTTTTATCATCGCAAAAGTCGTATGCCGATGCACTATCCGCCCTGTGTAACAACGAACTGAAAGGACTGGATTACGATTTCAGCGCTTTCGACGGGGCACCGGAGAAAAGTTCGGCCGACCATTCATTCAGCCTGGACCTGGATCTTTTCGGAAACCGTTCCATCTTCCAGTCCATCAACCGGACAGTTACTTCGATGGGAAAAGAAAGGCTTGCCGACTGGTTTATCAACCCGCTTACCGATAAAGAAAAGATACTCAAACGCCAGGAAGCAATCCGTGAACTGAGCGAAATGACGCAATTAAGGCAACACTTCTATGTAACTGGTGTATTAAGTCCGGGAAATAAAGGAGATGTGAATACCCTAAGCGCACTAACAGATCATAAACCGGCCTTCATTAACAGCCAGCTCTGGAAAATACTGATATGGCTCATTCCTGCCATATGGGTGATACTGATCGCAGGAGCATCAAGCGGAATAATCAGTTTCACCGGCATAAGCATATTCTTCGCCATCTCGTTCCTGATTTCCTACATACGGGGAAAACAAATCACAGAACTTCATAACTCCGTGAACAAGATGGAGAAAATCCTGTATACGTATTCTTCACTGATCAAAAGCATTGAAGGCGACCTTTTCAAGTCAACCGAACTGGCAGCGATCAGCAACCAGTTTAACGGGACAGACGGAACAGCCTCGAAGGCTCTGAAAAAGCTATCCCGCAGCATTGGTGCGCTGGACCAGCGGGGCAGTATGATGGGATTCATTATGAACATATTTATTCTCCGCGACACCCGGACAGCCATCCGTCTGGAACGTTGGATACAGATACACGCCGAGGATATTCCCCGATGGTTCGATGCCCTTGCCGAGTTTGATGCCTACAGTTCGTTGGGAGGATTTGCATTCAATCATACCGGCTATATCTATCCGGAAATAGCCGACTCCTACTTCAAGATGAGTGGTAAAGCACTTGGGCACCCCCTACTCCGCCGTGATGCTTGCGTACGGAATGATATTTCGATAGAAAAAAGTCCGTGGTTCCTGATTATCACCGGGGCAAATATGGCTGGGAAAAGCACCTACCTCCGTACAGTCGGAGTCAACTATCTGCTGGCCTGTATCGGTGCTCCGGTCTATGCAGACTCCCTGACTGTCTATCCGGCAAAGATGGTGACCAGCCTGCGTACTTCCGATTCGCTGGTCAGCAATGAATCTTATTTCTTCGCAGAATTGAAACGGCTGAAAATGATTATCGACCGTCTGCAACAGGGAGAAAAACTATTTATCATACTGGATGAAATCCTGAAAGGAACTAACTCGATCGACAAGCAAAAAGGTTCGATCGCCCTGATGAAACAGTTGGTAGCTTACCAGACTTGCGGTATCATCGCCACACACGACCTGGCACTGGGCGAACTGGAAAACGAATTCCCCAACCAGATAAAGAACTACCGCTTTGAAGCCGATATTACAAATGAAGAACTAACCTTCTCCTATCTGCTTCGTGAAGGGGTAGCACAAAATATGAATGCATGTTTCCTGATGAAGAAGATGGGGATAACGGTTTAAATACTTATATTTGCACGTAAATTAATAGAAAGGAGTCACTTATGACAACAATAGAACTTGAAGCCAGCAAAGCGGAATTGGTTCGTGAGATATTAAATATCGAAAATAGTGAAACCATCGGAAAACTTCGCAAATATCTAAGTAAGCTCCGGAGTAACAAAGAAGAGGCAAGTCCGTGTGAATATACCCTCGAAGAGGTTCGTCAGCGATTGGCTATCACTGGTAAGGATGCTATTGCCGGAATAGGTATCAGCGGTGAAGAGATGGAACAGCGAATGAAAGATATTATATAATAGTATGGAAATCATATGGCATCCGTTTGCATCAAACGATTTTGATCAGATTATATACTATTACCGGGATGCTTTTGGAGTTAAAACAGCTCAAAAAGTCCGCGACACACTTCATCATGACATATATCATTTGCTCTGTTTACATCCTTTTCTGGGATTCTGTGAAACCTGTCTGAGTGACGTCGATCAACTCTCTTACCGTTCACTAGTCTCGGGGCACATTAAAATAATTTATACCGTTCACGATAAATATATTTATATCCACATGCTTTGGGATTGCCGACGTAATCCCAAACAACTTCAAAGCGAAATAAAAGAACGTAAATAAAACTTATCAAATGGAGTTGTATCAAAATTCGGTTTTAATACAACTCCATTTATTATCATTTTCCTGTTTTATACTTCGCCTTAATCTCCGGCAACGCCCGCTGTATCTCTGCGATACGGGTGGCATCACTTGGGTGAGTGCTCATGAACTCCGGAGTCGAGCCGCTTTTTCCGGCAGACATCTTTTGCCAGAAATTTACCGCTACATCGGGATTATATCCAGCCATCGTCATAAATACCAATCCCATATAATCCGCTTCCGATTCATGTTTGCGTGAGAAAGGAAGCATGACACCATACTGCGCACCCACACCATAAACCGTATTGGCAACCGTCTGGACTGCCGCACTCTTATTGCTTACAGCCTGTCCCAAGATGGCGGCTCCGTATTGTGCCATCAGCTGCTGGCTCATTCGTTCGTTACTATGTTTTGCCACCGCATGCGCTACTTCGTGACCAACCACTACGGCCAGTTCGTCATCCGACGATACCAGCGACATCAAACCTTCGTAAACCACAATCTTTCCGCCCGGCATACAAAAAGCATTTATCTGGTTATCTTTCACCAGATTGAACTCCCACTGGAAATTCTTAATCTCGCTTTCCATTCCGTTCGCTTTCAGATAAGCCTCTGTGGCTGCGGCAATCTTCTTCCCCACACGGGTCACCATCGCACTCTCATTCTTATCCGACGACTTTGTGGCTGATTTCATATAATCGCTATATTGCGTTAAGCTGGAGGACAATACCTCCTGGTCGGAAACCAGCAGCACCTGCTTTCTCCCTGTCAAAGGCACACTCCCGCACGCACTCAGCATCAGAAGCATCGCCATCAATAAACCTGTAATCTTTTTCATCTCTCTCATTTAGTTTTTACGAATACAAAATTATCATTTCTTTATGAGAATAGAACAATTCAAAAGGCATTTTTGCTCAACAGATATATAACGAAACCTGTTTATCCGGCGGAATCGGTATGAGGCGTAACACTTTCTGTATATTATTACATTTGTTCTCGTCAATTAAGAGACCAACTCTATTCCAATATACTCCCGACACATAATATTTTACCAATCAATACCTCATATTTATTTAGTTCTTCAATATTCATTTTTTTCTCTGTTTGCAAAATATCCATTTTATCAAAAGGGGTACAGTCCGCTTCTATTATAACAGAATGCTCACCATACGGTAGTTCAGGCATCCAAAAATAGTTCATCCTGTTATAGGTACAATATTTATCAAATCTACGCGTGTCTTTTATTAGCTTTCCATCAATATAAACTTTTATACGAGCTCCTCTAAGACCCATAATATCAAACAATCCGACTCTTGTACCTTTAAAACGAAATTGAAGAGTCTCTCCACTTTTCTCAGTTGAAGCGACATAAGAGAAATGTTTCCTAAAAGGCTTGACAAAAGGATCACTTCCGTCTTTTTTCTCCCATCCTTCTGAAAGCCATTCCTTTTCTACATCATACATTTTAGCATTTTCATAATTCGTTTCGCAAAACGGGACTTTCATTTTCTGAACCATTGGGGTCCCTTTCACCATCTGCTGAAACGAATTGCATAGAGTTTCCGTATAAACAGCATGTCCGTCTGAACCTGGATGTGTACCATCCTCCGTAAAACGTATTTTCTCTCCATAATCCATATCCCGTAAAGCATGCATCACTAACTTATTATCTCTTAGTAGTTTTGCAACAGCGAAATCAAAAGAAACAGATGGAATACCATAATATTGAGCTATCTGCTCCATTATGCGGGATGAACGCCAATGATCTCCATTCAAAATCACATTTTCCTGTGGCTTATTTGTCGTATACAAAAAACAAATATCTACGTGATCTGAATGATTTCGGATTTTCCTTACTATCCCTTCCATAGAACGTACAATCTCTAATGAATCAGTTTGTGAATCATTCACTGCAAATTCGACAAAAACCAAGTCTGGATTTTTAGCTAAGACATCACTGTCCATTCTAACAACTCCCAAATCTGAACCTGTACCACCGATACCTGCATTTATAGTCGATAAAAGGACATCCGGGTAAGATTTTTTAAACCAATCTTCAAATTGTACCCGATAGCCAGAAGCTTGTGTTATGCTTCCTCCCAAAAAGGCTATCGTCAGCGGTTTTTTCTCTTGTATCTTTTTATTAGTCCAATATAACCCATTCCTTAACGCTAAACAATCCGGAAGTTGCTTTCTCAACAAAAGGCACGCACCACCACCTGCAGCAAGTCTGACTTTAATTTTATCGTTAGTTGTCGCAATTTGATTAGACACCTGATAAGATTCTCTATTGTTCAAATAATGCGCATCAACACCATCCTGAACTAACATTAGCTCATATTGTCCACGTGGTAAAAAAGCCAAGGGGATCTCCAATTCTCTTGCCGATTCATTCGTCACAGCCCCAACCAGATAAACATTATCAGTCTGACGCATCATAACAATATATTCACCGACTTTACCATCCAACGTCCTACTCTCTTTCCAGGGCATCTGCTGAGCAGAGATAAAGGAAAGTAACTCCGGATACTTTTCATAATATTCCGGAATGTCAGGAAGAATCGTTGCTCCTGAAAAAGTCACCAATGTCCGGGCTGCTTCCGACACGACAGTCGAGGGGACCGGCTGGTTTTCATCTACTCTTGTTGTCGGCCCTTGTCTTAAATCAAACATGCCGTTATTCATGTCAATCGGACCGGCCAACATATTCACAAAAACAGATGTTACGAATGTAGACGGAACAAAAACCCGATGGGCATCCAACTGAGCATGACAATATTCCCTCGTAATGGCATTAGGCCAGGTCCGCATTTGTCCATAAGGATGAACAGGCCCATCATGGAAGTCTACCAATAACTGATTTCGGGCACACAGTTCAGTAATCATTCTGGTACGAATATTTTTCTCCTGCTCGGAGCCTTTCATAAATCCATATTTTACCCCCACGGCACCCCAATCGTGATACAACTTTAATGTCTCACTGATCGGGAAATTACGTCCTCCAACATCATTCAAGTATAACCAGACACCTACACCTCTACTTTTCGCATACTGAATAATTTTTCGGACATCCTGCACCTGGCCCCCTTTCACCGGATCTGATTCAATCTCATGCTCCGGCCCATACCAGTTCGCATCCAATACCAACCCTTTAAAACCTTGCTTCGAAGCAAAATCAACCATACGTACCCAGGAAGGATATGTCATCGAATAAGTAAAATCTTCAACAATCGCACCATCAATACGCCAATCCCAAACATAAACACCCGGTTTGACCCATGAGAAGTCCATCTGAGGTTCAGGATTTAACAATTCAATAATGTGCGAATCGACTAAAGTACCCAATTTATCACCAGCCATTACAACACGCCAGGGAGAACAATTTTCCTCGGACAAAGTCACAGGAGACGATTCTATCATAAAACTCTGATCCCCTTTTCCGGAGATTAACCGCAAAGGATTTCCCGCCCGTAAATCAGCTTCATGAATAGCCACATAGCATTTCGGATCAACTTCCAAAAGCACAACCGGACGTCTTATACCATCAATATCCGAGAGTTTTTCCGGACCAATATTGGCATTTTCCCCATTATAGGACCAGGTTGTATAATCAGCTGCAAAACAAAACCCTGTCAATTCAGACTGGATATCTACTTGTTTTCCCGGAAATTCATAACGGAAAGCAAGTCCGTCATTATATAACCGAACGACAAACGATAGTTTAGTTTTTTCGCTCCCCGACTGTGGCGCCAATTCTAATGACAATTCATTAAAAACATCCGGCACCACCTCTCTTTTTCCCCATACTGGTTTCCAGACAGATTTAGACATTCTTTTGCTATGATTTGCTATTATCCAGTCATTTCCAGGTATTTTGTTTCCATTTGTCATGTAATATCCGATTGGAGAAGAGTCTATAACCAACTTATTCCCCATCGAAAACCTATATTCAAAAGTTCCCTTATCCGTCCGAACAAACCGGACTTCCAACTTTCCATCCGGAGACAAAAGGGAATACTCCACCCCCTTCATATGTCCAATGTTTATCAAAGCGAACATCAATACTCCCAAAACACGAATCCAAACTTTACTTTGTAAAAACATATCCTATGTACTATAAATTGTCATAAATAATCTTTGCTATTATATCATACCCGTTTGAAGTCGGATGAATACCGTCCGGGTAATAATTAACGCTATCTCTCATCTCCTCCCGATACAAATTAATCACCGGCAATTGTTCCTCTTCTGAAACCCGCTTAATCAGCTTCATTACTTTATTGCGCAAAATGTCATCACGCTGTTGCCATTTAAATCCATACGGCAATATCGGATAACAAAGATATACTTGATCTGAAATACTTTTCATTCTCCGGACCAACCTGAGATAATCTGCATAAAAAAAATCTTCATTTACCCATTCATCCGGTCTCGAATCATTAGTTCCCAATTTCACAATGATTACTTCCGGTCTGAATAATTTCAAATCTTTGTATGCCTCTGTCTTCAAATAAGTAGTAAATTTATCAAACTGCACAGCTGCACCCGGTACTCCGAAGTTGCGTACCTCAACACTATCTCCCAGCATTTTCTGCAATTTATAAGGATATGTTTCTTCAACCGAATTTGTTAAATACCCGTATGTGATGCTATTCCCCACACAAGCAATCCGCTTACGGGAAAATATATCCTTACAAAAAGTGTACATATCGTCAGAAACACGATTAAACAATGTTTCGTTTGTCCGGGAATTTATTCCATGATCGACATTCTCATATAATTTAGTTTCCACTATCCCGCCTTTACTTTCCAACGCTGTCGCAAAATTTACCGATTGATTATAATCAATAACATTATCTTTCATCCCATGCATCAAGAGACTAGCAGGAATATTCCTATCCGGAATATTAAACATAGCAGAAGCCTGACGCAAGTCCAGCGAGTCTATCGCCTGAATAAACCTTTTTTGTACTACAGGTACAGGAAAATCACCCTCTCTCGTTTCCAACAAATTATAAGTCCCGGCCATACCTACCCAAAGTCTGCATCCAGGTATTTTCATGGCTGCCAATGCTGCTAAATGCGCACCGGCCGAAGCGCCGCAAAAACCGTAGCAAGATGAGTCCAACTTCCATTCTTCCTCATGCTTTCTGATAAATAATACAGACTTTTCAATCAAATCCATTACACGTCCTAGTGTACCGCCCTGATCCATCAAAGGATAAGAGATCCGAACACCTGCAATGCCTCTTTCCGCCATATAAATGGAATGCTTTTTAAAAACCCCCATATCTCCATGCTGCCATCCGCCACCATGTATATAAATCATATATGGACTTTGCTTTTTATCGCACCGGGGCAGATCAATTTCCAGATCAAATCTACCCAACGCTCCGGAGTAATATGTATATCTCTGAGTCGAGACTTCATACAACTTTTCTTCAGCTACGACGGAAAAAGAAAACAAACACAAAAGGATCACCCATAATGTCTTCATCTTGTTCTATTTTTTCGGACCCAATGTTTCCCCTTGATTGTACATTTGATTATTAGGAAGCTCCGATTTAGAAATACCTTTTTCCATCAGCACCTTCAACTTGTCAAAATACGACGGATAGATAGCGCGAGGAGAAACCCCATTCTGTTTACATAAAGAGGCCGCCATTCCGATCACTTCTCCTAATATACCGGTAGTTCTCATCACCCGAACCGTTCCCAGCGCGACATGAGTAACACTGATGTTACGCCCCGCCATAAACAAATTATCAATATTCCTCGAATAAAGACAACGATAGGGAACCGGATAAGGGTGTATCTTTTTCATTTCACAAATAGATTTAAACTCCTTTCCCGGAAAATGGGCTGTATTATCCGGATCCGGATAATGCAAATCAATCGTCCAGGTAGTAGATCCTGTTGCGTCCGGATATTTCACAAAATCAACCAAATCATTCTCCGTTAAAATATGATCACCGATCAAACGACGTGACTCTCTTTTTCCGGCAATATAAGCAACCCATTTCAATGAACGGTTAGTATACTTTTCCTTTAATGAATAGGAATTTTTAAGGAAAGACCAGTTTGAGTATACAACCAATAACCCATAATCGCGAATATATTCCGCGTCATTTACCTGATCCTTATTCATTCCGGTTTCCCAGGTCCATTCTCCCATCATCACCTTTTCGGCACTCTTTTCATTAAATTCCACACCATAATTAAAATCAGGGAAAATCGAACTCTGTGAATCTTCTTCTGAATACCATTGTACCGATGCCCCCATCGTCATTTTATCAGCCTGCACAGGAGCGGTCGGTTCATTATATTCAGACCTAGCCTCCCGACCGGAACGATATTCTGCAGAAGCCATAAATCCGAGGTTGGCATCTCCCGTACAATCTGCAAATAGCGGAGCAGTAAGAACCATTTCCTGATTCGTTTCAATATTACGTATGAAAACTTTGGTAATCCGGCTATCTTTCGTCTCCACATCAAATGCCCTGCAAGAAGCATACAAAGTTATATTCTTTTCCTGCTTAATCGCATTCATTTTTTTTTCATCTTCATAATAATTCCCAGGTTGGGCATTACCTCCTTTCAAAGGGCCAAACTCTTTTTGCAAACTACCTAAAGCCGTATAAGGACCCGCCTCTATACGACCTCCCAGATGAACTCTGACTTCCGAACTATTATTTCCCCCCAAAACCGGGCGATCATGGACCAAAGCGACCTTACATCCTAAGCGAGCAGCAGAAATGGCAGCGCTCATACCTGCAATTCCTCCTCCTACAACCACAAAATCAAACTTTTCCGCAGAAGGTGTTTTCTTTGTCAAATTCAATTTCCGATACCGCATTTCAGATAAAGTTTTTACATCTGCCGCCGGAATATCATTCTCATCCATTGTAAAATAGATGGCATCACAACGTCCATTGAAACCACTCAGATCGTGCAAGGCTAGTCTATTCTTCTTCTGTTTTACTTCTACAATGCCGGCTTTCTGCCACATCCATCGGTCACCCGTAACTCCTAATACGGCAGAAAAGGTTTCTCCGTTCAATTTCAACCGAAATTTACCCGGTCCCTCTCCATTATACCAGGGCGATGTCCAATTATATGTGCGTACATATACATGATAGACTCCTGTCTTATCAAAATTAATTTCAGTCTCCGCATCTTCAACCGGTTGTCCCATACCATGAGCCATCAAATAACTGGATCCCATCTGATCCATAAACTGCTGGTCAACAACCCAACCACCTTTATTATCGAATCCTTCAGCCTCGACCCACAAATCCGCCGAATAAATGTATTCCGGAATAAAAGCAAATAATGCCACTAATAAAATATATGTTATTCTATTCATCTAATTTAATTTTTAAAAGATACATACTATATGGCCTGATATCCAATGGAACAACAAGCTTTTCCTTATTTACTGTCAACATTCTTTTTTCTACCGGAATCGAATTTAATATTTCAGCTTCTTCATCCGTAAAATCTATATAATAACGATCAGCTCCCCGGGTTAATGGCAAAGTCTGACATTTTTCCTGCCGCAAAATTTCCAGCGATTTTTTTTCCTCCGGATCAATCGATTCTATTTCCACAAGGACATTTTTTCCTTCAAACATTTCCGGAACATCTTTCAATACGATCTTTGCATCCGGAAAAGCCAAAGGAGCTGTCTTCTCATAAAAGATAGAAGGTGAAGCAGTCCAAACCAGAATGCGATATTCATTTTTATCTGCTGTCGCCTGACTATACAACCCATATCCATCTTTGTCACAAGGATAAGAAACAGATGGTATCATCTTATCGAATAAGGAGTTGCGAAGAATCATCCCCTTTGCATAGGGGGAAATCACATTCTGATTTCCATAAGTAAGCAATCCAAAGTGGAATCCTCCTCCTGTTATCGGTAGAAAGTTCCCCTCTTCTTTTAAATACCAATGGTGTACAGTCGAAGCAAAGCAAGCCATCGCCGCTTCCTTTCTGCAAGCTCCCTCCATATCCGACAGGTCTTCGATCGTAGAAGGTTCCGCAAGCCCGGATTCATCCACAAGAATTTTCAAATCAGGAAAAATACCATATTTCGCTAATATTTCATTGATTTTTGATTTGAAACCTTGTGCTATATTGGGAGCTGTCCCCGGAAACAAATAATTATGCCAGGTTATATAGTCCAATCGTTTATCCGGACTTGTATCCGCCTGATAACGTTTCAGAAAACCTTCGATAAAATCCCAATGATAAGGAGTATTGGAGCCCAACCCTGCGACTTCCACCTGTTCCTTCTTTTTCAATCCTTTGTTAACATTATTTACTGCTTTGTACAAGCATTTAAAAATACTATAATGTGCATCCATATGGCATTCACTGCCACTAATATTATCATATTCATAAGGCATCTGCACAATTTTTAGTTGCGGACAGACTTTTTTTGCGTGAGCTATCGCAGTTTGATACCCTAATGTTAAATCCTCCCAGGAATACCCGGGAATACCTTCTTCCGGCAATGGGACCGTCCCCATTTTAGATGCTACTTTATATGCCTTTGTAACAGGAGATATCTGCATATCCAACACCACTTCATCCGCAGTCAAAGCCGCAACTTTCAGCCATTGGTCCATATAAACAATATCAGCACTGTCAAGTAAAGCCGGATTGTCCTCTTTCCAGGGCAACTGATGGTGTTGATACCGAAAAAGGGAGAAATTACCCTTCATTTGCCCCGTCACAGACAAGGCCATTTTTTCAATTTTGTCTGTAACTTCACCATATTGGTAGTCTTTAACCGGATTTCCGGAATAAGCCTGTACACGCCTTTCTCCCCGATCCCATGAAAAAACTTTCGCATTACAGGATACTTCTATCGTTCCCTCTTTATCCAAACCGGCAGATACACGCTTAACCTTTTCATCCCACTTTTCCAGGTTCTCTATATGCCGCCTGTATCCCTCTTCCAACTTCGTTTCCGTTAAACCGGATTCTTTCCATGCATTATCAGCATCCGTCTTACTCAAATCCTCCCATAAAGATCCGATGCACATACTTGATTCAATATCCATATGATGTGTCAACGAATTAAACTCAAAAACCATACGATTCCCATATTTCAATAAAGTCGGATAAGCCCTGACATACAATAACCCCATGACCTTCGTCACAGGACGTTCATTCGGAGAAGTATCAATCCGTAATGCCTTAAACGAGACTTTCAAATTACCACTGGTCGCCTCCACGACCTTTTTGGGGTACAAATTCATTACGATTGTCTCGCTTTCCTGTCCCGTCACAGTTAAAGAAAAAGACAGACGTTCTTCAGAACCAATCCCATAACTCAATGGTATGACAAATGTCTTTGCATAACCGGAATGGCTGAATGGTACTAAATCGCTTATACAACGTATAGTCCGGGCATAAGGTGATCCTCCTCTAAACAAGAGACTCACTCCATGAATCGTCCTGTCTTGCCAGTCTTTATAAGCTCCAGACCACAAAAGACCATCATACCAGGCGTATCTTCCTTTTGTGACATCTTCCAGATCTGTACGGGAAGACCTGTTAATCGGATATTCACTGTAACCGAATCTCCATCGAAATTGAACATTAGCATCTCCTCTCAGATATGAACTTTCCAAATTTTGAGACTGCATAGCAATATTTATAAAAAGCAGAAAACCGGAGAGAAAAATGAATTTATAGAAATATCCCATTCTGTTATATTAAATGTTATCAAATAAAATATTTAAGTGAACACAGAAAATTGAGCATTAATCTGCAATTTTCTGTGTTCCTTGAATCAAAACCTATTATCAATAACCCGGATTCTGACCGAGTGTTATGCCAAAACGGGCATAGGTATCTATTTCCTGCTGAGGAATCGGGCACAAATAATCCCGTGAAGAATTGAATACACGAACTGCATTCGGGAAACGAGCATCAGTATTCAAATCATATTGGCTTGCTATTCCGCTATAGGAAACGAAACCGTCTTCATCAATTTGAGGTATGCCAGTAGCTGTTTCAGTATCCAATATTCGACCGTAAATAGTAACCGGCATTACTTTCTCTGCGATCTTCCACCGTCGGATATCAAACAAACGGAAACCTTCATCTGCTAACTCTACTTTTCTTTCACGCTGGATAATCGTTTTCAACTTTGCCACATCCATAGTCGTAATAGCCGGATAATCAGCTGTTGCAGAAACATCTACTCCATAAGCACGGGCACGAACTCTATTTATGGCAGTCAACACTGACTCATCAACCTCTCCTTGCATGATTTTTGCTTCCGCGTAGGTCAATAAAATCTCTGCATATCTCATCAGTATGAAGTTATGATCATCCCAGGATTGAATTTTTACCTGCGTTTCTTCTATAGTATTTTTCTTCCACAAATAACCACAGAAAGCTGCCGGCCAGGAAACTGTACGACAATCACTGTTAGATCCGCCGATTGCCCCATTTACCAAACGATAAGTCGTACTGTCCGGATGGCTTTCAAAAATCATACCAGCCCATTCACTTTGCGGAGTAATTATAGAGGCTTTTAAACGAGGATCCCTGTTCTCAAAGGGGCGTTTCGGACTATACACTTTCGACTTGTCGATTGTTTCACCATCAATACATTCGTAAGAATCGACCATAGACTGAGTAGGTACCATTACACTGACAGCCCCTTTATTACGTGATCCCTGAGTTACAGAAAACTGCGTAATATAATATTCATATTTAAACGGCATGATAAACATAATCTCTGCAGATGCTTGTCCGGCTAATTGGAACAATTCTCCGTAATTTGCATGAAGGCTATACCCAAAAGCCTGTTCATTATCCATAATCTCTTTAGTCGATGCCGCAGCCTCTGCATAATATCCATTATACAACGAGATACGGGCATGTAACCCTAGAGCAGCTCCCTTTGTAATACGTTCCGGCTCACCTTTCCATGAATAAGGAAGCACTTCTGCCGCTTTTTTCAAATCTGCGAGGATTTGATCAATTATAACCTTTTTCGATTCACGTGGAATCAGTCCTTCTGTCGGAACTTTTATTACTTTATTCAAAAATGGGACATCACCAAAAAGCTCAGTGAGATACATATAATGAAACGCCCTTATAAACAAAGCCTGCGCTTCAATCTGCTTATATATGGTTTCAGACACGACATCCTTGGATCGTACCATATTTTCCAACAATGCATTTGCTCGGGCAATACCTTTATAATGATCCGAGTAAATTGTGAGAAAACCTCCGTTAGTCGAACTTTGTGTTCCTTGTCCCTGATTCATCATAGCAGAACAAACACCCCTGGACACACCGATATCCGTCGCTCCATTATCCATCGCAACCATAAGAGGTATCTTATAATCAGTTGTCAAACGCAATGAATTATAAGTTCCATTAAGTGCCAGGTTCAATTCTTCTTCATTTTTATAAAAAACATCGTCAACCGGCTCTGTCAGAGATTCCAAATCCAAAATATTATTTTCACAAGAAGAAAATCCGACAACCAACAATAATAACAGCTTATATATTTTCATAATATTCTTCATTTAAAAGGATAAATCAATACCAAATGTATAACTCTTAGCAACAGGATAGATCGCTCCCTGCGAATCATTCGGAACAACCGGATCGATCCCCTGCGGAAGGCTATCAAAGGTCAATAAATTCTGCCCGGAGAAATATACTCTTAAGTTCTTGATAAATACTTTGCTCAAGAGCTGTTTCGGCAACGTATAACCCAATGTTACATTTCTCACTCTCAGGTAAGAAGCATTGAACAACCATGTGTTACTTGCCTGCACATCATTACTACCAAAGCTCGTTGCCTCCAGAATAGGGAACTTTGCATTTGAGTTTTCAGGAGTCCAACATTCTTTGACATGCCATTCCTGAAGTTTACCAGCATTAAACAAAGGATAAACAAGATCGCCACCTAAAAGGACATCACGTTTACCTACTCCCTGCAATGCAATCGCAAGGTCAAATCCCTTATAACCGGCAGTCAAATCAATTCCAAAAGTATATCTTGGAAACGGATCGCCTAATATAACTCTGTCATCCGCATTGATCACGCCGTCGCTTGCATCCATCACACCATCTCCATCGGTATCGACGGTCAATTGGTCTTTATAACGGAGATTACCAGGTTTTAAAGTACCAAATTGGCTGGGCGCCCCATTTATTTCTTCCTGCGATTGGAAAATACCTTCAGTTTCATAACCATAAATGGAATTGATCGGTGCTCCTAACCGGATAATAGAATTTCCCGTAATAATCATCTCGCTTCCACCCAGATTGGTAACCTCATTTTTCACATCTGATAAATTAATTTTTATGCCATAGTCAAAAGCCGAAACCCGATCTTGCCATCCGACCGTTACATCCCATCCACGGTTTTCTACATTTCCGATATTTTGGATCGGTGCTTCAAGACCCGTTACTACAGGTACCGGTATATTCAACAAAATATCTTTTGTTTTACGAACATAATAATCAGCGGTCAGAGTCAATCTCTGATCCAGCAATCCTGCATCTACTCCAATATTGGTCGTTGCTGTCGTTTCCCACTTGATATTCTTGTTCGCCAGTACTTTCTGGGCTGCTCCGTTTACAATTTGTCCTCCCATCAGATAATTGGCACTACCCAATGCAATAGAAGATGTATAAGGAAAATCACTACCAATTTCTTGGTTTCCCAATTTACCCCATGAGGCACGTAATTTCAAATTAGACAAAAACGAAAGATCCTTCATAAAGTTCTCCTCAGAAAGTCTCCACCCCGCAGCAAAAGATGGGAAAATACCCACCCGATTATCCTTCGCAAACCGGGAAGAAGCATCTCGTCTCAGATTTGCTTCAAACAGGTAACGGTCCTTATAGGAATAATTGACACGTCCGAAATATGAGACTAACGCATTATGAGTCGCTGTTCCGGAGTTTGAATCATATTCTTCCGAACCGGCATTAAGCACTTCATAATCCTGCAAAACATAATATTGCCGCCCGGCAGAAAACATCTCATAGTTATACTTGATAAACTCATATCCTCCCAACACAGAAAAACTATGATCTTTAAGCGTCTTTGTATAAGAAACTACAGCGTTGAAACTCTGACTGAACGGACGCTCGTTTGTCTGCGTAAAGCTATTAGGATCTCCCTTTTTCCGGATCGTCTTAGTATCCCAGTCCATCACTTGCTCGTATGTCTTAGATGCTCTTTTTACATAAATATCTTCATAGGAGGGTGCATATAAGACTGAGATATTCATCCCATCGAAAGGCCGGTAGTTCGCTTTCAACAAACCTCTGAATTCATTATAAAGTCTTTTGTTATAACCGCCAGCCCGTACCTGCGCTATCGGGTTTCCTCCGGAGAAACCATCCCCCCAGGTACCATCTGAATAGACTGCAGGATAATTAGGCGCAATTCTGAACGCATCCCGTACAACAGCCGTCAATGTAGCATTAGATGCATTTTGCTCTGACCGGCTAAAAGCCAAATCAAAATTAATATCAAATTTGTCCGATAACTTCAAATCTGAATTAAATCGTCCATTGTAACGCTTAAAACCATAATTGACAATATCAGCTCCCTGATCCGTAAAAGAGACTGAAGCCAAAACCTTCGCCTTATCAGAACCTCCGCTAACATTCAGGTTATGATATTGTTGAAAGTTCGTTTCACTAAACAGCAAGCCAACCCAATCAGTATCCGGATATCGGTCCGGGTCTGTCTTCATACCCGCCCGATAAGCATCAATTGTCGCCTGATCGGAACCTGTATACTTCAAATAATCAAGAGCACCTAAGAACGAAGGAAGATTCGTCGGGTTCTGCCACCCCAGATAGTTCTTATAATTTACCGAAACACCTCCTTCTTTTGCTCTCTTCGTGGTAACTAATATAACTCCATTTGAAGCACGTGAGCCATAAATCGCAGCAGATGCAGCATCTTTCAATACCGAAATATTTTCGATATCATTTCCATCTATCGTATTAATATCTCCTTCCACGCCGTCAATCAAAATTAAAGGATCATTAGACGCACTGATCGAGCCCATACCGCGAATACGCAAAATCGCCTTATCTTCTCCCGGCTGTCCGCTCTCCTGAATAGCAGTCAAACCTGGAGCAAGTCCAACTAATGCCTGCGAAGCTTGTGCTACCGGTTGTTTTGCCAATCGATCACCACTCACAGATTCTACGGCCCCAGTCAGGTTTACCTTCTTCTGTGTACCATAACCGACCACCACGACTTCATCCAGCAACTCGGTATCTTCCGTCAGGACAACATCATACGTTGACTTATCCGTAAGTTTGAATTCTTTCGAAGCATATCCGATATAGGATACTTCAAGAATATTATGGCTTGAAACATCTATGGAAAAACGTCCGTCAAAGTCCGTAACTGTTCCATTTGTCGTGCCTTTTTCCACCACGTTTGCCCCTATAATCGGTTCGCCGGTTACATCTTTTACCACGCCTGTAACACGCCGGCCCTGTTGTAATACTACGGGCGAAACATTCCCCTTCTTTTCCATCGGATTGATCAGGATAAAATTATTCTCCGTAATTTCATATTGGATTCCTTCCTGTTCAAAAAGACGTTTTAAAACCGTTTCGACAGATTGGTCTTTCACACGGACAGATACTATTTTGTCCAAATTAATTTTCCCACTTTCATATATAAAACGAAAATCAGATTGATTTTCGATCAGGAAAAGAACTTCCTTTATCGATTGGTTCTTAACATCCAACGATAACTTCGTGTTTTGAGAATAAACAGTTGCAGATATATTAAGTGAGAATACAATCAAAAGTAATGTCGTTAATCTCATAATAGATAATATCTTTTTAAGGGTCGGATAAAAAACCGACTCTAACTTATTGAAAAAATTCATATATTTGTAAATTGATTATTAGTTAACTATTAGTGTTGCAAGCACTAATTTTATGATCAGACTTATAACGGGAGATGTTTCCAGCATTTCCCGTTTTGTGTATTCATGGTTCTTTACTTCATAGGCAATTCTATTTAGAGGTTATACTTATATTTTTTCCTGTCACATGATAGCGTATCTTACTCAGGCGGGACAATGCATTCATTACATCCGTTACGGTTTCTTCCTGTATGACCCCATTATAACGAATATTTTCCCCTAGCCCCGGTTGGAGCATAATCTTCACATCATACCATCTTTCCAGATATTTACAAACAACCGATAACGGCATATCCTCCATATATAACTTATTATCCAACCATCCATAAGAATGAGATAATATACCTTCCACTTGTTTGATCTTATTTGCTTGTTTATCAAAAACGGCCATTTCTCCCGGCTTCATGACCAACTTATCGCTTCCACTATCCAGTTCAATGCACCCTTCCACCAATGAAGCCTGAATAACCGGATCGTCCACATAAGCCTGTAGGTTGAAAGAAGTCCCCCAAACTTTCACACTCAATCCACCTGCCATTTTTATGACAAACGGGGATTTACTTTTAGATACATCAAAAAAACCTTCTCCCTGGAAACTTACTTCCCGTATTTTCTCCTTCGGATCATATAAATAAGTAATCTCCGACCCGGAATTCAGTTTTACCACCGATCCGTCCGGTAAAACAATTTCCGAACGGTTTCCGTAATCAGCATTCATGCTTACCAACACCTCCGTATTCTTTTCAAAAACCCCCATAAAAGAAAGGGCAAACATAATCAGCAAGGAAGCAGCCACTCCGGAAATTACATAAGATATATTCTTTAAATACGTCCGGGTATTTATCTGCTGTCCGTTTATCATATTAATTTTCTCCCATGCCAGATCAGAGTCATAGACATTGGGTTCTGTATAAGAGCCCGATGCCTTCCATATTTTCTTATATTGCTCAAATTCTTTTTGATTAGATACATCTTCAGCTAACCATTCCGACAATACAGGAGATATGGCTTTTTCTTCTCCGTCATCCAGTAAATAGTCTATGATGTGATCTTTTATATTTTTTTGCTCTTCCATAAATCATGCTTTTAATATATGACACAACAAATAAAAAAAGGTCCTATTCAGGACCCGAAAAAAATTATATTCCTTTTAACTCCAAGCATCTCTTTAGTTTCTGAAGCGACGACCATATCTGATTTTTGATTGTTTTTACCGAGATTTGGAGTTTTTCTGATATTTCCTTCTGTTTCAGTCCTTTTATACGGTGAAGCAACAACACTTCCCTGCTACGATCCGGGAGGCGATCTATACAATCGTAGACTGCTATCCGAAATTCTTCGATTTCAACTCTGTTTTCTTCATAAGATAATTGGTCCTTGCTTTCCGATAAGTTATTAAAATAAACTTTTGACCTGAGTTGATTCAATGCCAGGTGCTTAGCCATACGATAGAGATAGCCGCTTACATTTTCTTTAATTTCAATCTTTTCCCGATTCTTCCATATCTTCAGAAAAAGTTCCTGCACAACATCTTCCGCATCACTTTTATCCATGAGCAGACTATACACATATTGACAGAGGCGAGCATAATAACGTTCGAACAGTTTATTATAACTAACGTAATCACCTCTCCCAATTGCTTCAATCAGCTTTTCATCTGTGGTAGTTGTATCCGACATTTCTTCCGGTTTATTTCCTTTGCGCCCAAATATACGATAAATTTTGGAAATCAATTTTTTCTAACTAAGAAAAGCAGCAACTACGAATTTCATTCTAACGGAACAGTTGTTTTTACGAATACAAAATTATCATTTCTTTATAAGAATAGAACAATTCCAAAGGCATTTTTACTCAACAGATATACAGTATAAATAATTATACAAAAAAACCGCCTCTATATGTATATTTATTCAATTATTCGCTTTATATTTGCAACCGTTTTGCATAAATATACAAACATGAGTACAAAAAAGGAACGATTGGATGCTATTTGCCGTATCATACAAACAAAGGCTATATGTAACCAGGAAGAGCTGCTGAAAGAATTGGAAGCCAGCGGATTTCAGGTGACACAAGCTACTTTGTCGCGCGACATAAAGCAGCTGAAAGTGGCCAAAGTACATGATGCGAACGGCGATTATGTATATTGTCTGCCCGATTATTCAGCTTTGATACAGCCGAACAAGGTGCAGACAGAACATCATCCGAACATCGAATTTTCCGGAAACCTGGCAGTAGTCAAGACACGTCCGGGATATGCGATGGGGATCGCATCCGACATCGACACCCATGCCCCGCACGAGATACTGGGTACGATTGCCGGAGACGACACCATCCTGATCATCCCCCGCGAAGGGATCAGCAGGGACCGGATAGTAAAAGCATTATCACATTTTATATAAGGGCGATTAAGGGAGACAACGGTTCTTCCGTTTATAAACAAAAGAAGACAAAGAACAATCGGAAAAATGAAACAAGAAACAGAAATCGATGTAATGATTGCTGACGCCTCTCACGAAATATACGTAGACAAGATATTGACTACCATTGAAGAGGCGGCCAAAGTGCGTGGAACAGGTATCGCTAAGCGTACGCATGAATATGTGGCCCAGAAAATGATTGAAGGGAAAGCGGTCATTGCGCTGGCCGGGGATCAGTTTGCAGGTTTCAGCTATATAGAATCGTGGGGCAACAAGCAGTATGTGACGACCTCCGGTTTAATTGTTCATCCGGATTTCCGTGGTTTGGGTATTGCCAAACGGATCAAGGATATGACGTTTCAACTGGCCCGCATGCGTTGGCCGAAGGCTAAGATTTTCAGTCTTACGTCCGGCGCGGCAGTAATGAAAATGAATACGGAACTGGGATACGTGCCGGTTACCTTTTCCGATCTGACGGACGACGAATCGTTCTGGCGCGGTTGCAACGGTTGCATAAACCATGATATTCTGGAACGCACGAACCGGAAATATTGCATCTGTACGGCGATGTTGTTCGACCCTGCCGACCCGCACCGTGCGAAACGGGAAGCAGACGAAAGAGAAAAAAATAATAATAAATAATAAAGGAGGCCCGTAGGGGCGTTTCGCGAAACGCCCTTACCACCCCCACAAAAACAGACAGACAATGAAAAAGAAAGTAGTAGTTGCATTCAGCGGAGGTTTGGATACCTCATTTACCGTTATGTACCTTGCCAAAGAAAAAGGGTATGAAGTATATGCCGCTTGCGCTAATACAGGCGGATTCAGCGAAGAACAACTGAAACAGAACGAAGAAAACGCCTACAAACTGGGCGCAACCAAATATGTAACTATCGACGTTACAAAGGAATACTACGAAAAGAGTTTGAAGTATATGGTATTCGGTAACGTTTTGCGTAACGGAACCTACCCTATCTCAGTAAGCTCCGAACGTATCTTCCAGGCTTTGGCCATCGCACGTTATGCCAATGAGATCGGTGCAGACGCTATCGCTCACGGTTCGACCGGTGCCGGTAACGACCAGATACGTTTCGACATGACATTCCTGGTGCTGGCTCCAAACGTAGAAATCATCACATTGACACGCGACATGGCGCTGACCCGCGACTACGAAATCAATTACCTGAAAGAACATGGTTTCGTTGCCGACTTCACCAAACTGAAATACTCTTATAATGTAGGTTTGTGGGGAACTTCCATCTGCGGCGGTGAAATTCTGGATTCTGCCCAGGGATTACCCGAAAGTGCTTACCTGAAACAGGTAGAAAAGACCGGTAGTGAAGAACTGCGTATCGAATTTAAAAAGGGTGAGATCCATGCTGTCAACGGTGAGGTATTCGAAGACAAGATCGCTGCTATCCAGAAGGTGGAAGAGATCGGAGCAGCTTACGGCATCGGCCGCGATATGCACGTCGGCGACACAATCATCGGTATCAAGGGCCGTGTAGGATTCGAAGCTGCCGCCCCCATGTTGATCATCGGTGCACACCGTTTCCTTGAAAAATATACATTAAGCAAATGGCAGCAGTACTGGAAAGACCAGGTAGCCAACTGGTACGGCATGTTCCTGCACGAAAGCCAGTACCTGGAACCGGTTATGCGCGACATCGAAGCCATGTTGCAGGAATCACAGCGTAACGTAAACGGTACGGCTATCCTCGAACTGCGTCCGCTGTCCTTCTCTACCGTAGGCGTCGAGTCGGAAGACGACCTGGTGAAGACTAAATTCGGTGAATACGGTGAAATGCAGAAAGGCTGGACGGCAGAAGATGCCAAAGGCTTTATCAAAGTAACTTCTACACCGCTGCGTGTTTATTATAACAACCATAAGGACGAAGAAATATGATTAAGATCGGAATTATAGGTGGTGCGGGATATACGGCAGGCGAATTGATTCGTCTGCTGTTGAATCACCCGGACGCCGAGATTACATTTGTGAATAGTACCAGCAACGCCGGCAACCTGATCACTGACGTTCACGGCGGACTGTTCGGAGAAACCGATATGCGTTTCACCGACCAACTCCCGCTGGACAGCATCGACCTTCTGTTCTTCTGTACCGCTCATGGCGATACAAAGAAATTCATGGAAAGCCATACTGTTCCCGACAACGTGAAGATCATCGACCTCAGCATGGATTACCGTATCGAAAGCGATGAACACGATTTCGTTTACGGCCTGCCCGAACTGAACCGACGACGTATCTGCAAGTCCCGACACATTGCAAACCCCGGTTGTTTTGCCACTTGTATCCAGTTAGCCGTTTTGCCGCTGGCCAAGCATCTGATGTTAAACTCGGAGTTGCATGTGAATGCAATCACCGGTTCCACGGGAGCTGGCGTAAAGCCTTCGTCAACATCTCATTTCAGCTGGCGAAACGATAATATTTCGATCTATAAACCGTTCACACACCAGCATTTGGCCGAGATAGGCCAAAGCCTGCGTCAGTTACAGAATAGTTTCGAAAGCAATATCAACTTTATTCCGGTGCGGGGTAATTTCTCCCGTGGTATTTTTGCAACGACTTACATCGACTGCAAGGTGGGACTGGATGAAATCCGCCGTATTTACGAAGAGTATTACGATGATCATTCATTCACGTTCATCACCGACAAGAACCCGGACCTGAAACAGGTTGTCAACACCAACAAGTGCCTCCTGTATCTTCAGAAATACGACAACAAACTGCTGATCATTTCCATGATCGACAACTTGTTGAAAGGCGCCAGCGGACAAGCGGTGCATAATATGAACCTGCTGTTCGGTTTGGAAGAGACTGTAGGACTACATCTCAAGCCTTCGGCTTTTTAATAATTAACTAATGTGCCAATATTAACACATTATTCATCATGAATTTATTCGACGTATATCCTTTATTTAATATAGAGATTGTAAAAGGCAAAGGATGCCATGTATGGGATACGGAAGGTACTGAATACCTCGACCTGTACGGCGGACATGCCGTTATCTCCGTCGGTCACAGCCACCCTACTTATGTAGCCGCTATCACCGACCAGGTAAACAAACTGGGATTCTATTCCAACTCGGTCATCAACAGCCTGCAACAAAAACTGGCAGACAAACTCGGTAAAGCCTCCGGTTATGATGACTACTCACTGTTCCTGATCAACTCTGGTGCCGAAGCAAATGAAAATGCGCTGAAACTGGCTTCTTTCCATAATGGCAAGAAACGGGTGATCGCTTTCAAGCATGCTTTCCACGGACGTACTTCGGCTGCGGTTCGCGTAACAGACAACCCGAAAATCATTGCTCCGGTCAATGAAGACCTGGCAGTGACCTATCTGCCGCTGAACGATTCGGCAGCCGTTGAAGCTGAATTGCAGAAAGGAGATGTATCTTCCGTAATCATCGAAGGTATCCAGGGTGTCGGCGGTATCCAGCTTCCGACAGACGACTTTATGAAGGAACTGCGTACCCTGTGTACAAAATATGAGGCTTGCCTGATTCTGGACGAAATCCAATCCGGTTACGGACGTAGCGGTAAATTCTTCGCCCACCAGTATGCCGGTATCAAACCGGACCTGATCACAGTGGCTAAAGGCATTGGCAACGGTTTCCCGATGAGCGGATTGCTGATCAGCCCGATGTTCAAACCCGTTTACGGTATGTTGGGAACCACTTTCGGTGGTAACCATCTGGCTTGTGCGGCAGCTATCGCCGTTCTGGAAATCATGGAAAATGAAAAGCTGATCGACAATGCCGCACAGGTTGGAAACTTCCTGATTGAAGAATTACACAAACTGCCGGGGATCAAAGAGATCAGAGGACGCGGCCTGATGATCGGTATCGAGTTTGAAGAATCTATTAAAGAAGTGCGCAGCAAACTGCTCTTCGAAGAAAAGGTATTCACAGGAGTGGCCGGCACCAATACGATCCGTCTGCTTCCGCCGCTTTGCCTGACAATGGACGAAGCGAAAGAATTCCTTACCCGTTTCAAAAAAGTACTCAATGCTTAATTAGTTCTTTATAATAAAGAAGGCCGCCAACGGAATTTCCGAAGGCGGCCTTCTTGCTTTATTTTATCTCCTGTACTGTCGGGACACCCGCGACACCACTGTCTCCCCTGTGGCGACGCCTCTGTCGCCAGTGCGGAGACAGGACTGTCACCACATCGGAGACCGTTCCTGGTCACCGCACCGGAGACCTCTCCTTTCGTGGCACCCGCAACCGGAGGAATTATTTAAAATATTTTACGGCAAATGTAAACATCAAAGTAGAAAACTTTGCATTCTTCATTCCGATGCTCTATAATTAAAAATAAGAGTAGAACCTATAGGAATACCGGGTACAGGTTTAAATTTATATCCTAAAGAAGCAGGGATTATCGCTTCTATGGAATCACCTATCGAAGTATCTAAAATAACTCCCCGCAAACCCTCTATTAAACCATTGGCCGGATACTTGATTACACCTTTCTTTTGGAAATTTGTACCATCAATCAATAAGCGATTTGCTCCGGAGTCAGTTCATAACTATCATCATTACTACAAGCGGTAAACGCACTCAACATCACCATCGCAGAACATGCGACTGCATAAATAGATCTCATTATTTGTCTTTATTATTTTACTATTAAAAAAACCTTTTGAAGCCGCAAAGATAATAATAAAGAGTTTCCCCTTTGTTATCTCAAAGAACTTTACGTTATTTGTATGTTCAGAAACAAATACAATAAATACAAATGAAACTAAATAAGCTGATCGTTGCCGCTGCTATTTCTATTTTTTGCAGTAATCTGTGTACCGCACAAAAATCATTGGATTTAGAAGATGTACTGAGTGGAAAACTTATCCGGACAAAAGGTGTTGGTGCCATGAACTGGATGAAAGACGGGGAGCGCTACAGCCGCCTCGAACCAAACAAGGAAGAAGGAGGAATGGATGTCGTAGCCTACCGCGCCAAAGACAATGCCCGCGAAGTAATTATCCCCTCTGCTATGTTCACAGATAAATCGACCGGCAAGAAAATTGCCATGGGAAGAATATCGTGGAGTGATGACAATGATAAAGTTCTGATCTACAACAATACGCAACGTGTATGGCGCTACGATACCCGTGGTGATTACTGGGTACTTTCTTTACATGACGGTAACCTGCGTCAACTGGGAAAAGGACTACCCGAATCGTCCATGATGTTCGCCAAATTCTCACCCGACGGAACAAGGGTGGCTTACGTTTCCAACAATAATATATATGTGGAAGACATAAACTCCGGCAAAATCACCCAACTGACCAGCGACGGAAGCAAGACCATCGTAAACGGTACATTCGACTGGGTATATGAAGAGGAATTCAGTTGCCGCGACGGTTTCCGCTGGAGCCCGGACGGCAAATACATCGCTTACTGGCAAAGCGATACGGAAGGAACCGGCGTATTCGATATCATCAACAACGTCGATTCCATCTATCCTACTATCCTTCATTTCCCCTATCCGAAAGCAGGAACTGCCAACTCGGCCGTAAAAGTCGGATACATCCCGGCAGCAGGAGGAACAACAACCTGGATCGACATACCCGGAGATCCCCGCAACAACTATATCCCGCGTATGGACTTCATCCCCGAAAGCAATGAACTGTTCATCCAACAGTTAAACCGGGAACAAAATACCAACAAAGTATGGATCGCCCAAATCGGCAGCGCAACCCCTAAGAATATCTTTACAGACAAAGATGCGGCATGGCTGGACACAAACGATAATATCCTGTGGCTGAAAAACAACCGGTATTTCACCTGGGAAAGCGAACGGAGCGGATGGCGCCACCTGTACCGTGTGAGCCGCGACGGAAAAGAGATCGTCCCCGTTACCAAAGGTGACTTCGACTATATCCAGCCCGTCGGGACCGACCTGCAAAAGGGACTGGTCTATTTTATTGCTTCACCGGAAAACTATACGCAACGTTACCTGTACAGCGCCAACCTGTTCGGCAAAGGCGAAGTGAAACGGCTGAGTCCGGAAAACCAACCGGGACAGCACCGCTACAACATGTCTCCGACCGGAAAATGGGCCGTACATACCTACAGCAACTCGGTAACCCCTCCGGTGACCGACATGGTTTCATTCCCTAAAAATCAATCCGTACGCATCCTCGAAGATAATGCAGAGGCCAAGAAACAATACGATGCCCTGGGGCTGAACCCGAAAGAGTTTGTCAAAGCCAGATCGGGCGACCTGCTACTGGACGTCTGCATGATCAAACCTGTCAATTTCGACCCTTCAAAGAAATATCCGGTCATCATCGAAGTCTATGGCGAACCTGCCGGCTCGACCGTACAAGACTCATGGGGAGGCGACGACCTGTGGAATCAATATCTGGTGAACCAGGGATATATCTATGTCAGCATCGAAAACCGCGGGGCCAATGCTCCACGCGGCCGGGAATGGCGCAAGTGCATCTATGGCGAAGTCGGCACCTTTGCATCGGAAGACCAGGCACGGGGCATACAAGACCTGGCACGCCAGTATCCGTTCATCGACCTGTCACGCATCGGCATCAACGGATGGAGCGGTGGTGGCAGCCAGACATTGAACTGCATGTTCCGCTATCCGGAAATATTCCATACGGGCATTGCGATCGCCGCCGTTGCCGATCAGCGTTTATACGATACCGTTTATCAGGAACGATATATGAACACACCACAGAATAACCCGGAAGGATACCGTAAAGGCTCCCCTATCTCCTACGCCGAAGGCTTGCAGGGCAACCTGTTGCTGATACACGGAACGGGTGACGATAACGTGCACTACCAAAGCTGCGAAATGCTGGTGGACGAACTGGTTAAACATGGCAAAGTATTCAGCCAGATCAGTTATCCGATGCGTAGCCACGGTATCTACGAGCGTGAAGGAACAAGCCTGCACCTACGGAAAAGCATGGCTAAATACTGGCTGGACCATCTGCCGGCAGGAGGCAAATAAAACAATTACTAAAAGGGTAGAAACACAATGAAACAGTTGATTTTGTGCATTGCCACTCTATCGGCAATATTCCTTATGCCTTCCCGGGCAACGTCCCAGATCAGGGAAAAGGCGGAAGGATTACTGAATGCCGTTATTACAGAGAATAAAACAAATGACATTCCTGCTGATTCATCGGCAGCGATTGAAGATAAACTCCGCCTGGATTCCATCAGGATGCAGGAGCTCGAACTTCAACTACAGGAGATGAAGTTGAACGAAATCGTACTCCGGAGCGAGTTGAGTGACGCGCTGAACAAGCATATCACCACCGACTCGTTGAAAAAAGAAGAACAGCGCCGCAGCATCGACTCGCTACGGACGCTGACACCCGGTGTTCATCTGATCATCGACAATGATACCCTCCTCACTTTTTATGCCAAACGAGGAGGTGTCTCGGCCTATGACCGGGCAGAAAATGCCGTCAACATGATCCAGAAAATAGGTAAAAACCTAAGCCTGAAAGCAGATTCAGTCTACCTGTTTAACAGTGAATACCAGACAGATGTCATGTACGGGGAAAAAGTGATCCTCAGTGTGACGGATCAGGACGCCCTTTGGCTGAATACGGAAAGGGAAAAGCTAGCCAAAGAGTATCAGTCTGTTGTCAATAATAAGATCCTGGAGTTAAAAAAGGAACACAGTATACTTCAGATTGCCAAACGGGTTGCCTTGTTCATCCTGGTACTGGTCGTCCAGTATTTCCTGTTCAAACTGACCAACTATTTGTTCAGGAAACTCCGCCGCCGGATTATCTGGCTGAAACAAAACAAGCTCAAATCCATTACCATACGGGATTATGAGTTTCTGAATACCCACCGGCAAGGCAGGATACTCATCTTTCTGAATAATATCCTGCGTTATATTGTCCTGCTGATACAGCTTATGTTCAGTGTACCGATGTTGTTCGCCATATTCCCACAGACGGAACACCTGGCAATGAGACTGTTCACTTATATCATAGAACCGATCAAAATGGTCCTTAAATCGGTTATTGAATATATCCCCAACCTGTTCATTATCATTGTCATTTATTACTGCGTAAAATACATCATCAAGGGTATTCAGTATATAGCCAATGAGATTGAAAGCGAAAAACTCAAGATCACCGGTTTCTATCCGGACTGGGCGCAACCTTCTTTCAATATCATACGTTTCCTGTTGTACGCGTTTATGATCGCGATGATCTACCCTTATCTGCCCGGCTCCGACTCCGGTGTGTTCCAGGGCATATCCGTCTTCGTCGGGCTGATCGTTTCTTTAGGATCGAGCACGGTCATCGGAAATATCATAGCAGGACTGGTCATCACTTACATGCGGCCATTCAAACTGGGCGACCGTATCAAACTGAACGAAACGACCGGAAACGTAATAGAGAAAACCCCGTTCGTCACCCGTATCCGCACACCTAAAAACGAAGTGGTCACGATCCCGAACTCGTTCATCATGTCGTCACATACGGTTAATTACAGTGCCTCTGCCCGCCAGTTCGGCCTGATCATCCACTCGACAGTCAGCATCGGCTACGATGTCCCCTGGCGTCAGGTCCATCAGTTACTGGTCAACGCTGCGCGATCCACGCCGGGAGTCATGTCACACCCGAAACCCTTCGTTCTGGAAACGGAGTTGCAGGATTACTACCCCTGTTACCAGATAAATGCATATATAAAGGAAGCCGACCAGCTTTCGCAGATCTATTCGGACCTGCATCAGAACATACAGGATGTGTTTAACGAAGCCGGCATCGAGATCATGTCGCCCCACTATTACGCTGAGCGCGACGGAAGTGCCGTTACTATCCCGGCTGAATATCAGCAAAAGCCGGATTCTCCTGATAAAAAGTAAGAAACAGCACATTATATAGTTAAAAAAGTCCTCCTGCAAAACAAAATGCAGGGGGACTTTTGTTATAAGGCAAAGTCACTAATAAAAAATGCAGAATAATGAAAAAGTATTTTATCGCAGTAGCAGCTCTGGCTTTATTGGCTGCATGTAGCGGGAAAAAAACAGCCGAACCCGCTCTTATAGAAGAAGATGTTTATGCAATAAACGAGGCTGCGCCAGGCGCACCGGCTTTGCCTACCGTAACAGGGAAAGCTGCCAAACCGGTCAATATGCGTGATTCGCTGAAAGTAGATCCTAAAAAAGGAAGTGTCATTCAGAAAAAATATAAGGGCACATTCCCGGCAGCAGACGGTCCCGGCATCGTTTATGACCTGACTTTATATTATCAGCAGGATAGCGACGACGGCGTTTACGAAATGGACGCCACTTATCTGGAAGCTGAAAACGGAAAGGATAAAACATTCTCTTCCACCGGTAAACGCAAAGTAAAACATGGAACACCATCCAACTCCGAAGCAATCGTTTACGAACTGATCCCCAGCGATGGCGACATGGCATTTTACTTCCAGGCAGAAGGCGACAGCCTGACACTATTAAACCAGGAATTACAGAAAGCAGCATCAGATCTGAATTATACGCTGATACTGGTTCCATAAAAAAGCTACCCTATAAAAAAGCACATCTTTGTATAAATAGAAAAGAGGCGCCCCAACTCCTACCGGGAAACGCCTCTTTTTGCTTTTATTTTCAGATAATTGAATTATTTAATTCCTAACTTAGCCTTGATCGCTTTAGGAAGTGCATCTTTATGAACGACAATGTTCATTGTTTTGTAACGTACGAATGCTTTTGATGCATACCAAATACCGTTATATTTGTTGGCTGTACCCCAAGAGTTTTTCACCATGTAATATTCGTTTCCTTCCTGATCTTTGGCAATACCATAAATCTGCATACCGTGGTCGTCAGTAGTTTCCCAGTTATCATAAGCCAACTGGCGTTCTGCCTGTGTACACCATTTCTGCGGTTGCGGTTTCGTATTCAATTTCTTTTCTTCCGGTTTCATCTTCAACCAATGAGCCATGTCAGATCCGCTCAGTTCCTGTACCTTTTCGTTATCAGGCATAACAGCTACACCGTCGCGGGTAAAGCCGGACTCACTTACATCGGATCCCCAGGCAATCGTATAACCTGTATTGATCGCATTGTCGAACACTTCCATAAACTCGTCGATCGGCAGGTTGTAAGACAATGCGTGACGCCAGTTATCCTGGATTTCCAGCGAGAACTGCGTATAGAACGGATGATGCGTATAAGAAGTCAACGATACATAATCCGACGGTTTTAATCCTGTAGATTCATAAAATGACTTCGGAGTGTATTCTTTTCCTTTATAAGTAAACTTTTCCGGAGCTTTTCCCAGATAGATTTCATGTACGGCAGCTACAGCCTTTTTCCACAACAGGTTATAATCCTCGTCATACTGGAATTTTTTTACTTTACCGCCAGCCATGGCGCCCACCATAGCATCTGTGAGGGCAGACAACTCTCCGTGGTTACTCAATGTATCGCTATACATCACCCCGGGGCGCATTTCTTCTTCCGGCACCAAACCGAAAGCTTCCATTCCGTAAATCACATCATAGAAAGACCCACCCTGCGAGAACGAAGCATCGCCATGAGTGCGGACAGCCATATCGGCACGATCCTGATAAGTGTGGTAAACGGTAAACATCTCCGAAAGATCATATTCTCCCTTTCCCATACGAAGCAATTCAGATTCCAGGAAAGCCATGGTAGAGTAGCACCAGCAAGTACCTGCCCGGTTCTGATTCTTAATGGATGTAATTGGGTTTTCCTTTACTGTTGTAAAAATGAAACCTTCTTCTTTTTCTCCCTCTTTTTCTTGTGCTCCAACATTTGTTGCAGAGAACGCACAAGCCAGCATCAAGCCGGCAACAACAAGTTTCTTCATCTTTTGTTTTCGATTATATTAGCAATTATACATTTTGACGCAAATGTACGGGTTTTATTCCTTTTTTCCATACTTTTGCAACTCATGATTTTACAATTATAAATTAACGGAGACATGAAAATTACGATTATCGGAGCCGGAAGTATCGGCGGTGCCATCGCCCGCGGACTGGCAAAAGGAAATATGTTTAAAGCATCGGACATCACCTGTACGGCACAGTCGCAAGCCACATTGGACAAAATGAAAGCGGCCAATCCAGACTTTGTGTTGTCACTCAACAACATAGAAGCTGTAAAGGGAGCAGACATCATCGTCATAGCAGTAAAGCCCTGGCGGGTGGAAGAGATCATCGACCAGATAAAAGGAGTGCTCGATTACGACAAACAGATCATCGTTTCGGTAGCTGCCGGAATCACCTTCGATACGCTGAATTCTTATCTCACTAAAAACACCAGTTATGAAGACTGGGTTACTCCGGCTCTTTTCCGTATTATGCCCAACACCGCTATCGAGGTATTGAGCAGTATGACTTTCGTCTCCGCCCATAACGCAACACCGGAGCAATCCGACCTGATAATAAATATATTCAATGAGCTTGGCAATGCGATGTTGGTAGAAGAACGCTTGATGGGTGCCGGTACTGCACTGGCTTCCAGCGGTATCGCTTTCGCCCTACGTTATATCCGTGCTGCTATTGAAGGCGGTGTCGAATTGGGTTTCTATCCGAAGCAGGCACAGGAGATCGTTGTCCATACCGTAAAGGGGGCTACCGACCTGTTATTGGAAAACAAGAGCAATCCGGAAATGGAGATCGACAAGGTTACCACTCCCGGCGGTATTACCATCAAGGGGTTGAATGAAATGGAACTGTCCGGTTTCACCTCTTCTGTCATCAGGGGATTGAAAGCCAGTAAATAAAAAGAGAATTATAAATTGATTCAGAATTTATCAGAAGTGAATGTTACTTTTCTCTTGATAGAAAAGTAACCAAAAGATCAAGGCTGCATCTGGTTCGCTACTCAGCATCCTGCGTTCGCTGTCGTCTGTGAACTCGCTACGCTCAAACAGCACAGCCTCCGGACGCTCTCTACGGATACTTCGCTTTACGCTCACCAGATGAGGCCTTTCATAGAACGCTTTGCGTTCTCCTAAGATTGCCGATACTACCTGTTAAATCCGAAAGTTTTTGTTCTATAAGTACCGGTATCGGCCATCCTAAGAGGAAGCACAGCTTCCTTGAAAAGGCCTAAGCGGGTGAACGTCCGCGTAGGGGGAAGACGAAGCGGTTAAAAAAATCCGTTGTCTGAGCGAAGCGAGTTTCGGATTTTTCAGCGAAGTCTTTCACCGGAGCAGTGAAGCCGGTTAAGCCTTGATCTTTTGCCTACTTTTCCATCAAGGGAAAAGTAGGTTCAATTATTTCTAATTTCGGATGTTATGTCATTCGTAAGCAGACTTGTTAATATAAGAAAAAGGCATACTACAACGTAGCGAGTAAAAGCTTTATATATTTTGCAGTAAATGTACGGGGGTTATTCCTTTTTTCCATACTTTTGTATGCTATGATAAATGCAAATCCGAATGAAAAAGTCCTTATCCCATTTACCTAAAGAGAAACAGACCGATTTACGTCTGATCGCCCGATATGTAGTCGAAGTTCTTGGTGATCAATGTGAAATGATCATTCTTTACGGTAGTTATGCTCGCGGCAACTACGTAGAGTACGACCAACGGATCGAATTTGGAATACCGACTTACTTCATGAGTGATTTCGATATACTGGTCATCACCCGGAATGATTGCAATAGTAGCGGAATAAGCCGTCAGTTGGAAAAAGTGGAAGATCGTTATTACAAATATAAAGGGATGGGAAGATATGCATTTACGACTCACATCCATTTTATCGATGAAACGATCAAAGACTTTAACAAAGAAATAACAAAAAGCCGCTACTTTTATACAGACATAAAGAAAGAAGGTATCCTGCTATACGATAGTGGTAATTGCAAATTAGCCCGTCGCCGCAAGCTTAATTTTTCCGAGATTGGAGAACTGGGACAAGAATATTATACTACTAAATTTAAATTAGCGACAAGTTTTATGAAAGGGGCTTGTTTTTATTTAAGTGAAAGTGAATTCAATATGGCCGCGTTTCATCTGCATCAGGCTTGCGAGAACTTATACCGTGCTATTATTCTGACATTTACAATGCATACCTATAAAATACATGATTTGGAAGAGTTAATTAAAGCCGCCAAAACACATTCTTTGGAAATAACCAAAGTATTCCCCCTCGATACCGAAGAAGAAATACGATTGTTCAATTTGTTGCTTAAAGCCTACATAGAAGCACGATACAATAAATATTATGCTACAACGAAGGAAGATATAGAAGCCTTAATCCCACGTGTAGAGCATTTAGCAGCGATCACCAAAGAAGTTTGCGAAAATAGAATAAAGGAATATGCGAGTCGTGCCAGAACGACAAACTAACCGGCAGAAGCCGGGAAACTAATTCATTCCTCCCTACTAACTAATTGAAATGTAAGGACTCCTTATTGGCAAGGTGTACAGGATAGCCAGCCAAGGTGTACAGGATAATCCACCAGGGTGTACAGGCTAATCGATTATCCTGTACAGGGTGGTTATACTAAGTAAGGAGTTAACAATTAGTTTATTATAGGGTTTGATTTACTCAGACCGGAAGGGAGCAATAGTTTCAGAAGTGATACATGATAAAACATCTTTTATACACAATGTTTTCAGTATTTATTTGCCATTTGCAATATACTTCTATAATATCCTATCAATAAGCACAATAAGACATGGCAAATAACTATTCTATTTGCCATACTATTTGCCATTTGCCATCATTCCTCTTACGGTTGATATGGCAAATGACAAATAACATTGCAAACAGAAAAAGCATTTGCAATAGTATATATAACTGTTTAACAATGCATTGCATCGGCATATTGCAAATGGCAAACAAAATACCGAAAACATTCTGTGAGTGTTTATCGATTCATCTTCTTACGCCGGTTCAATTCTGACTGCAACATCTTCAGTTCACGGCTGGTCTGCCCTGCGACCGAAGTGTTTTCTTCAGCACGCCGGATCAGGTAAGGCAATACGTCTCTTACCGGAGCATAAGGCACATACTTGGTTACATTAAATCCTTCATGGGCCAGATTGAATGAGATATTATCGCTCATCCCCAGCAACTGGGCAAAAAAGATACGGGAATCATCCCGTTTGAGACCCTTCTCATCTATCAGCTTAGCCAGTTTATAATTACTTTCCTCATTATGCGTTCCCATAAACATCTCGAAATGCTCCAGATGGTCCATGGTAAAACGAACAGCCGCATCGAAATTCTCATCGGTCGCCTTCTTATCCTTGCAGATCGGGTCGGGATAACCCAAAGCCGCAGCACGCGCACGTTCGGCCTCCATATAAGCACCACGCACAAACTTGACACCGGCGATATATCCTTTTTCTTTGGCATCATCCAGAATACGGCGCAGGTAAGGCATACGGTCATGACGATACATCTGCAAGGTAGCAAATACGATCGCACGTTTCTTATTGTATTTCCGCATCGCCTCGTCGGTCAGTTCATCCAGCGCATCCTGGAAACAGTAATCTTCCGCATCGACAATCAGACGGACATCGTTCTCATAAGCACGCTGGCAGAAAGCCATAAAGCGTTCTTTAAATTCGCGGAAGGCTTTTACTTCTTCAATGGTCAGTTCGCCCCGTTTTTCAGAAGCCTTGGCAAGAAGTTCATCGGTCGTTATAGTAGAAGGTTTGAATACGGCATAAGCCAGGTTATCATTTCCTTTGGCAAAATCGATTGAACGTAGTGTTTCTTCAAATGTAGCCTGGATACCTTCAGGAGTCTGCTCGCCTTCGGCTGAAAAGTCAAGGGTAGAACGCACATTAAACTGTCGGAGATGGTCGATCGCTTTGGTACAATCCTGTAATGTCTCACCACCGACAAACTGTTTATATAAAGTTGGCTTTACAGCCCATGCTAAAGGGAAATGAATCTTTAAGGCGATATTACTTCCAAAACTGGCACATTTTACCAGCCACGGATATTTTATTGTATTGAAGAGTAAGTAAGCGTTTCTCAATTCAGACTGCGATTTGGATGAAAATGCAATCTCGGTATTATTAAAGTCTAACATAGTATCTGATTTTTAAAGTTGACAGATGACAGTTGACAGTAAACAATTTCGAAGCATATTACCTGTCAACTGTCACTTGTCAACTGCCAGCTGATATGTTATTTTTCTCCTAAGAACGGATAACCGTAAGAAGTAGGCGGAACCAAAGCCTCCTTGATACAACGAGGATTCGTCCAGCGGATCAGGTTCAACGGACCACCGGCCTTGTCATTCGTACCGGAAGCTCTCGAGCCACCGAACGGCTGCTGTGCAATAACGGCACCGGTCGGCTTGTCATTGATATAGAAGTTACCGGCAGCATAGCGCAGTTTATTGAATGCCACGTCGATAGCATAACGGTCGCGTGCAAAGATCGAACCGGTCAGGGCATAAGGAGAAGTACGGTCGCACAACTCCAATGTTTCCTCATATTTATTATCGTCATATACATAAATAGTGATCACCGGACCGAATATTTCTTCCACCATGCTCTTGAACATCGGATCTGTTGTCTGGATAACAGTCGGTTCAACAAAATAACCTACCGACTTGTCGCCATTACCGCCAAAGACGATCTCAGCATCCGGAGATTGTTTCGCATAGTTGATATAACTCATGATATTATCGAATGAAGCCTCATCGATCACCGCATTGATGAAGTTCGTGAAATCCTGCACGTCACCCATCTTGATCTCTTTCAGCATATCGCCTACCATCTCTTTTACATCTTTCCATAAAGAAGCCGGGATATAGGCACGTGATCCGGCAGAACACTTCTGACCCTGATACTCGAATGCACCGCGAACGATAGCAGTCGCCACATCCAGTGCGGGAGCAGACGGATGAACAAAGATAAAATTCTTACCGCCCGTTTCACCGACAATCTTCGGATAAGATTTATAATGGCCGAGGTTCTCGCCCATCTGGCGCCATAGCGTATTGAATGTCGCAGTAGAACCTGTGAAATGGAAACCTGCCAGATCGCGGCTGGCAGTTATCACCTTACCGATCACGCTCCCCTGTCCCGGGATAAAGTTGACAACACCATCCGGAAGTCCGGCTTCCTGGAATACCTTCATCAACAGATAGTTTGAATGGATAGCCGTAGTAGACGGTTTCCAGACAGCCACATTACCCATCATGGCGGGAGCCATATTCAGGTTGCTGGCGATAGAAGTAAAATTAAACGGTGTCAACGAGAACACGAAACCTTCCAGGGCACGGTATTCCATACGGTTCAGGATACCTGTTTCCGAATAAGGCTGGTCGGCATATACCTGGCTGGCATAGAACGTACTGAAACGCAGGAAGTCGATCAGTTCGCAGGGAGCATCGATTTCCGCCTGGAACGGGTTCTTGCTCTGTCCCAGCATCACTGAGGCATTTAACAGATAACGATATTTTGTAGCAAAGAGTTCAGCCACCCTTAACATAACGGAAGCACGTTCAACCCAGGGCAGTTCAGACCATTCTTTGTGCGCCTTCATAGCGGCGTCGATGGCCATCTGCACCTCTTTCTCGCCGGCTTTATGGTAAGTAGCCAGCACATGATGATGGTCGTGCGGCATAACCACTTTACCGGTATTACCCGTACGGACTTCTTTTCCGCCAATGATCAAAGGAATATCCCATTCTTCATTTGAGAGTTCAGCTAACGTTTTTTTCAAAGCTGCTTTTTCACTCGATCCGGGTGCATACGATTTTACCGGCTCATTAATAGGCTTAGGAAATCTAAAAATAGCGTTATCCATGTTGTTTCTTAGTTTATAAATAGTTAATCAATGATTTTTTCTATGCTGTAAACGTAGTAAAATAATTTTAAAACAAAGTGAGTAAAGAGTTAAATTAGTTTTAATTAGAAACACTTTGGTATATGGTATATATCAACATTTTCCCATCCATAGCTGTTATTAAAATATAATCATCTTAAAGGTATAGAAACTATGGCTATTAAAAGTGTTTGGATAGAAGAAGACTGTATCGCTTGCGGTACTTGCGAAGGCATCTGCCCGGAGGTTTTTCATGTGACGGATCGTTCCCGCGTAAACGAGGGAGTAGACTTCAACGATTACGAGGAAGAGATCAAAGAAGCAGCCGAAAGCTGTCCGGTCAGCGTTATTAAATATGATTAAGTGAGGAGGACCACTCACGTTTTACAGAGTAAAAAGTGGAGAGGTTATTCCGGTTTGGGATAACCTCTTTTCCTGTCAGGATTTGTCGGTATTCCAATAAAAAACCGTATATTCACAAAAAAGATAATTGGGATGAAGAAAACTGCTATACTTCCGGTATTTTGCCTTATTCTGCTGAGTTTCTGTACCGGCAAAACGGATAAGCCGATTACTGACGGACAACCTGCACCAGACTCTGCGACTGTAGAAGTAACGGAAATAATAGATACTGTCCCTAAAGAAATAATCATTGAAAAGGAATTGCTCTACGACCAGCATACGCTGGAAGACACTTATCCGTATAAAGATACGACACGGGAGTTCCAGTGGGAAAAGATAAAGGAGCGCCTTGCCTGGCTCGAATCCATCCAGAAAGAACCGGCCACCTGGTCGATCCTCCAGAATTACAGGAATAAAAACGGGGAAGCGCCATTGGTAAAAAACTATCACAGAGATTCATACCGCCGTATAGCCGACTCGCTGGGCGTCGAACGCTTCCAGGGAATACCGCTCTACCTGACAACAGACACTGCGGTGCCCGAACTCTACGGCAGGGACGGTGCCCTGGTAAAACACCTGGAAGACTATACGAATTTCACCAGGGTTGCTTCCGTACACACCGGAAAAGAGTGGATGATCCCTAAAAAATATATCCAGACGATTCCTGATACGATCGTCTTCAAAAAAGCTGTCTTTGTAGATACCCGGAATCAGAATATCACAACACTGGAACAGGAAGGCGACAAATGGCTGGTCAGAAGCATGAACCCGGCTACAACCGGACTGCACAGGCCACCCTATGCCCAGGAAACGCCTCCCGGAGTATATATTATCCAGGAAAAGAAGCCCCGCATGATCTATCTGGTGGACGGCACCACGGAGACAGGAGGCTTTGCTCCGTATGCCAGCCGCTTCACAAACGGGGGATATATCCACGGGGTACCTGTCAATGCTCCGCGCAAGTCACTGATCGAATACAGTTCGACGTTGGGAACCACTCCCCGCTCCCATATGTGTGTCAGGAATGCTACTTCACATGCTAAATTCATCTACGACTGGGCACCGGTTTATGAGACTCTTGTTTTTGTTTTCGATTAAAAATTCTAACTTTGCAGTCTGATTCACACAGACATGCACAAAGTTTTCATCTATCTGTTCCTATTGTTTATCCCGGTAAACTTCTCAAAAATGAGAAGTACGGAACCGGTCATCCATGAAGTTTCAAGCTGCCGGCAGTTGTACCAGGAGATGCAACTGGATGGGGTGGTAAACTTTGAGGCATTCGAACAAGCAATCACCGGATACCATAAAATCGAAGATAAAACGAAAGAGATCCTTACACTGGTCGATTTCAGTAAGCCTTCGACCGAAGAGCGTTTTTATGTATTCGACATGAGGCATAAAAAATTATTATTCTCTTCGCTGGTATCACACGGAAAGAATAGCGGAGGGAATTATGCCACCTCCTTTTCCAACGAGAACGGTTCCCTCAAAAGTTCACTGGGGTTCTTCCTGACAGAAAACACCTATCAGGGAAAGAACGGTTACTCACTTGTCCTGAACGGATTGGAAAAAGGGATCAACGACCGCGCCAAAGAACGGGCGATCGTTATCCACGGAGCTGCTTACTCCAATCCTTCCGTAATTGCTTCATCCGGCCGCCTGGGACGCAGTTTCGGCTGTCCGGCCCTGCCACAGGCTGTAAGCAAGCCTATTATCAACACCATAAAAGGCGGTTCCCTGCTTTTTATTTATGCTAACAATAAGAATTATCTGGCTTACAGCCCCATCCTATCCAAACGGCAGGTTGCTTCTATGTAAAAACCCTATCTTGCAAACGGATAAAGAAATGAGATAGAACTTTCGGGAGGTATCCCTCTGGCACTACAATGCGAATCCTATAAAAAAGGAATCATGAAAACCAAAGTAAACGGCTCTCCTATTATGGACATGCTAATCGCTGACGGCCAGATCAGACAAATCTTCACCTGATATCGCCTTTTCAAAAGATATACAGGACAGACTTCCGTCATTTATAAAAACAAATTATAAGCTATTCATACACATGAAAGATACGTTCCATCAACTGCCATTTCTCTGCGGAACTGGCATTCGGATCAGCTTGTTGAAAAACAGACATATATTCTTCCCACTCAGCCTGACGGGGTAAACCGGCGAGACGGCTGAATGCCGTATCCCAATCAAAATCGAGCGGTGTTTCCACGATCATGAACAAACGATTCCCGCACAGATAAATTTCCATCTCCAGGATTCCGACGCTTTTAATCCCCTCGCCTATTTCGGGCCAGTAACATTCCTGTCCATGTCTTTTCCTGTATTCTTTGATTAACTCCGGATCATCTTTCAGGTCCAGCGTCTGACAATAACGTTTAGTCGGGAAATCATAATGTTTGCTTTTGTATCCGTTCTTTTTATCTTCCATAAACCATATTATTTTTTAATTCGTTCAACAGGAACAATTACAGTACAAATGTAACGATTATTATGCAACCGAAATAAGAATATTTCTGCAAGGGATAAAACGATATCGACACCGGTTTCATAAAATACGGATCTAAATCGTTATCTTTACCCGCTCAAAAATAATATAAAAGATGAAGATCACTGCACCCCGGATAACAAAAGTATTAAAAGAAGATCGTACCCTCGATGAAACGCTCCTGCTACCGGGAGAAGACCTGGCGGAATATTCTTTCAGGAATCAAAGGGTATTCGAAATTAAAACGGAAAATATGAGTATGCAGGACTGCCTGTTTACAAACAGCATACTGATCGGTTGCGGCATAAAAAAATCGCAGTTCAGTGATATCATCTTCAAGAACTGCGACCTGTCTAATATGAATTTCTCCGGTTCCGGTTTTCACCGTATCGAATTTATCGAATGCAAACTGATCGGGACAAACTTTTCCGAATCAGCGCTAAACCATATTGTTTTCAGCAACTGCAAGGCAGAATACCTCAATCTGAGCATGAGTAAACTGAAATATGTCAGTTTCGACCGATGCGACCTGCGAAACAGTTCCTTTGAGAACGGTCAGTATGCCAGCGTGAACTTTCATGAGAGTGATCTCAAGGAAGCTGAGTTTTACCGTACATCCTTAAAAGGTGTCGACTTCAGTAGCTGCGACATATCCGGCATCCGGATAAGTCCTATCATCGGCTGTGAATTACGCGGAGCAACAGTCACCTCTTTACAAGCATTGGAATTAGCCCATCTGCTGGGTGTTACAATTAAAGGATAATCTTCTTCAAATTCGTTATTTTGCATATTCCTGATGTCTTTTTAGCCAGGCAACTGCATAAGAACAGGTAGCCCGGGGTTTCAATTGATTTTCTATTGCGTAGTCAAAAGTCGCTTTCACCAGTGAAGCGGCTATTCCCTGACCTTCCAGAGGAACCGGAACTATTGTGTGAATAATATCCAGATTATTACCAACAAGCCTGTACTGCACAAAGGCAGTTAAACCATCCTGCTTTATTTCAAAGCGATACTTTTCCGGATGGTGAACAATATCATATTCCATAATTTATTTTTTATCTACAAAACAACACCCTGTTATAGATAAAACAGTTTATTCGGGAATTAGTTCACCTGCCGGTTCATTTTGTCCGGATACAGGCTGCTTTTGTTGCTTTTTCTTTCCGGGATGGAAGAAATTCTTCACTTTTGTAAAGAAGCCGGAGACTCCTTTGGCAACATCCTGCACCTTTTTAGAAACACCGACCGACTCAGTCAATGCCGGACGAAGAATTTGCCACAGATAATTAAATGTAGAATGATACGGGTCACGTTCTATCGTCAGATGAGAATGACGGGGCCTGTATGTTCCCTGTTCCGGATGGTCGGGATTATCATGTTTCAGCACCAGGTTAGCCAAACGCGACAGGAATTTATTATCGATCACCTCCCCGTTTTTCTCCTTCATTATCTCTGCCTTCAGATCCCTGTAAAGGAATAGCATATCGACAGTGGCACCTTTGGTCGAGGCTTCAGTGCTGAATGTAAAATCGACCAGTTTACCACTCTCCACTTTGGCAAAGGCAAGCGGTGTGATCAGTTCGTTCAATGCAGTCAGATCAAAGTCCTCCATATGCGCATCCAGCAAGAAACGATCGTTCAGGGAATCGACCGGAAGCTGCCAGGTGGCGGTAAAATATCCTTTCCCCATTAATTTACCGTTTGCATCCAGACGGATATACTGGTCCGGATAGGAAACGACATTGGTAAAGCCGGAGAATTTCCCGTTCATTTCCGTGAAAAACAGTTTACCCGGTTGTATCCCTTTCTTTGACAATTCTTCGTAGACAACGGAAAAGTTATTTACACGGAGACTGTCGATAGCCATTTTCACCGGTGCCTTCTGCAAACCGGAATAGATCATCGGTACGATACGGCGGGGCACGGCAATCTGTTGGTTCTTGAAATTCTGAAGTTCGGCATTGTCAACCTCTACATTTTTTATCCGGACCACTTTCTCCGAGAAGTAAGCCGGCAAATCGATTCCCGACAATCCCAACCGGCCGACCTTGACATCAAACCAATCCTGATGCTTTGGCTGCCGGTAAGCAAATTCCATTTTCGGATAGGCAGAAACCAAATGGATATCTTCCAGATTCAGATCGGTATTATTCAGATTGACTTTTCCTATCTTCAATGTATAAAAACCATTATCCAACGGGAATGCCAGGTCTTTGGTATCGAACCGGACAGTCTTCAGCCCGAATGTCCGGTTCCTGACATTGACATGCAGTCCTTCAAGAAACAGGTTTGCCGTATCACGATTCCATACAGCATTGGAGACTGTCAGTTTTCCCAGTGAAAGGTCAGGTGTAAACCGACCGACAGCCTCATAAATATCATCCGACAGGACGGTGGGAGATTTCTTTTTTGTCTTTATCGAATCGGGAGAAGTCCCGGCCTGATAACTGACAACCGGATCAGATAGATTTATTGAACCGACAGAAAAATGCAGACTGTCCCACACGACTTTATCGATACCCAAGTCCTGAAGTGATACCTGTAACAGACTTCCGTCTTTTTTCATCATGCGAATATCGGGTGATTCGACATGCAGCGAAGTAGCATCCAGGCGCTGAAGCAAATTCTCTGGCAGACGGTTCAAACCGGTTGCATAAATCATCGGAGTCTCTATACGAAAATATGAATTTGTTCCCATTTGCCATAAAGAGTCTTGCGGGAGCAGTTTCACGTCCTGTAACCCCAATATACCTTTTGCCGTAGAGAAATTACCTTTCCGGACAGACAGACGGTAGGCTTTTCCCGGCAAATAATTGTCGAAGTCTTTGAAACTGAAACCAAAATGATCACAGGCAAAGAACAGCCCTCCACTCCGGTTCGTACTGTCGTCCACCAGGAAGCGGGTAGCATAGAAATTGAAATCCTTCAGTTTATAGATTATAGGATCAGGAACGCTTCTGTCATTCAATGTTACGTACGCATGATTCAGATTGATCCGTTTAATAGACAAATATTGCAATAACGGGTTCAGAATACTTTCCACATCCGCCCTCGGATTTACCGGCAGCTTCGTTTCCTTGCTTTTCTTCGCATAAGACGGGGATTTATAATAATAGATAACCGGATGGTCTATCTTGAAAAGGTCGGCACTGATCCCTTTATCATAAAGCAATCCCCTGATACCGATTGTGTCAATGCTACCAGACATATAGTCTTTTCGGGAATTTACTTTTATAGGCTTCAGGCGGATTTTCTCTATATTGAAATCGCCGGACTCCGTATCCAATGCCATACGGGCAATATCGAAACGGTGGTTGCGTGCCGTCATCTCCCCGCTGATGCCAGTTGCTTCAAAGGCGAAACTACGGGAATACCACAAACCATGCTTCTCTTCCGAAACCGAATCAACCAGGAAGTCGTTTGCCCGGAAATTGAAGTTATCCAATTTATAGACTTCCACTGAATCTTTTACGGCTAGTGAATAAGTGACCCTGGCAGCATCGATTCCAATTGTTCGGATAGAAACGCTATGCAATACCGGCGATATAATATCGTATAAAGATAAAGCCTGTACCAAAGAATCCGTATCGATCTTTGTTGCATTGCCTGCCGCTTTTTTCGCTGCCGGGGCATTAGCGGCCAGATTAAATACCTGAATGTCCGACGAAGATATTTCAAAAGAACGGGCTGTCAGATAATTCAGCGCATCCTCCCGCTTAAAACGGATTCCGTTGACTTCCACTGTCCGGACCTGTGCATCGACATAGCTGTCCGGACGTTGTTTTGTCTCCGTCCATAAACTATCCTGCGGAATCAATCGTATCTTCTCTATATAAATAATCGAATCCTGCGTACTGAGTTTTATGCTGTCTGTTTTAAGGAGAAAGTCGTTATTGGCCAGCAGCGTCTGCGGTTGGTTCGTCACAAATTCAAAGTTATCGCAATAGAGTAACTTTCCGCTCTGTGACGAGTTCTTATCCAACAGAAAACCGTAAGCGCGGAAGCTGACATCATCAAGCCCATAGACGATCGGTGTCACAGGATTCTCGACGGTATAGGATACGCTGGCGTTCGACAGGTTCAGTGTCCGTACGCTCAACACATTTATATAAGGAGAGATTACTTCATACAATGATTTGGTATCGGCATGCCGGACCTTTTTCTCCACACGCCCCGAATAATAAGAATCAAAAACTTCTATCCGTGGGTCTTTTATCTCAAACGTATTAAAATGCAATTCCTTATAACTCCACCGCCAGGTAAGGTTTACACCTTTGAAATCTATCATGCCGATCTCCGCTTTCACATAAGTACGGGGAAGGCTGTCAATAGCTTTCCACTGTTGAAACACAGTTGAATCAGGCATCAGCCTGACGCCTTCGATTTTCAGTTCCCCTTTCACAAAACCGATCGAAAGATCATCAAAAGAAAGATTATAGAATCCATCCGTAGCCTCAGCGGTACGCCGGCTCAATTCAACTTTCAAATATCTTTCCAAGCGGTTGCTCAGATACAGGTTCAAAATGGAAAAAAGAACGATCAATAATCCTGCTATTGGAAAAATGTACTTAATTATTTTCTTACTTCGTCTCATACCCTTTTCTCTATTTTATCAACAAACCTTTCTCTTAGGAGCAATTCCTCTGCGATCCGTATAAATACTCTATATTATTTAAAACAAGAAGACAAATATTATGTTGCAAATAAATAATACATTTAGCTGACCTTACAACCATATTACACAGATAATGATCTGGTTTAAATGTCTATTTTAACCATCATCCAGCCCGAATGAATAGATTTCAAACATTTTTGAATAATTTTTCATTACTAACTAAACCTTATATTTCATTACTTTGCCCTCATTAATAAGAAAACATCAAATCAAATGCGAATGAAAAAACTTGTATTACGAAGTTTCATGTTAGTTTTTTTCAGCCTTGTTATTACTGAAAAAGTACAATCTGAAAAAGCAATAAACATACCAACTTCATCAAATGAACAAACTGTAGGTACACCTGCGGCAACACAACAGACAATAACCATAAAAGGTGTTGTAAAAGATGAATCCAACGAACCCATGCCTGGAGTCAATGTCGTCGTTGAAGGAACAACTATTGGTACTATGACAGATGGAAACGGACATTTCTCTCTAAATCTACCATCCTCATCTGTTAAAATCAAATTCTCTTACATTGGATACAAAGAACAAATTGTTCCGGTAAAAGACAAAAAAGATATTAGTATTATAATGAATGAAGATTCCGAAATGCTAGAAGAAGTTCAAGTTATCGGATATGGCACACAGAAAAGAATAACAGTCACCGGTGCCGTTTCTTCAGTAGGTACTAAGGATATCCTGAAATCACCTGTACCTAATGTTGCACAAGCATTAACAGGTAAGGTTCCAGGATTATCCACAATCCAATATTCCGGTCAGCCGGGAGCAGATGATCCAGCCATATTCGTTCGAGGCATAGGTTCTTTAGATGCAAAAAGAGCTGCTCCACTCATCATGGTTGATGGAGTAGAACGTTCTTTCTTCCGCCTCGATCCTAATGAAATCGAAAATGTGACCGTATTAAAAGATGCTTCAGCAACAGCTGTATTCGGTGTACGTGGAGCCAACGGAGTCATTTTGGTTACGACCAAACGCGGTGAGGAAGGAAAAGCGCAAATATCTGTTTCTACATCTGCTAGTTTACAAAAACCTCTCCGTTTATACGAATATGCCAACAGTTACGATTATGCAGTCGCATTCAATGAGAAATTAACAAACGATGGGGCTAGTCCGGTTTTTAATGAAAACATATTAAATGCATTTAAGAATCATACTGATCCCTTATTATATCCGGATATGAATTGGATGAATCTAATCATGAAGCCTACTTCTTTCCAATCCCAGCATAATCTGAATATTTCCGGAGGCACAGAGCGTGTACGTTACTTTACTTCTATCGGAATTTTGACTCAGGATGGCTTGTTCCGTTCCTTTGATGCCGGTTACAATTCCAATTTCACATACAACAGATATAATTATCGCGCAAATCTGGATATAGATGTAACCCAAACGACCCTATTGAGTGTAAACCTGGGAGGACGTCTGGAAGATACCTGTGAACCTAACACCAAAAGTAATTTGTTTACTTTTCTGACCCGTGTAACTCCTTTTGGAGGAGCTGGTCTCTACGATGGTAAATGGATTCACACCAGTCCTGACAATATCGGTTGGGACAAAGGAGCATTAGAAAATGCAGATCCTTTTGAATGCTTCTTCGGCAAAGGTTATAATCAGAAAATCTATAATGAAATCAATTTAGACCTTTCTGTAAAGCAAAAGTTAGACATTATCACCAAAGGGCTTTCTGTTACGGTAAAAGGTTCTTATAATAGTGGTTACACACATACCAAAAACCGCTATAAAGAAATACCTTATTACACAGCACACAAAGATCCGGATACTAACGAGTTATTCTTCCGCAAATTCAGGGAAGAAACCCAACTTTATTTTGATGAATCGACAAACCGCGGACGTAACTGGTATCTGGAAGGAAGTTTGAATTATGACCGCAAATTCGGAAATCATCATGTAGGAGGATTAATTCTTTATAACCAGTGGCGCGATCAATATCCGAATCCTGATAAGTTTGACTATATAAGTATTCCACGTGGTTATGTAGGCTTAGTAGGACGTGCTACCTATGACTATAACAATCGTTATATGGTTGACTTCAATATTGGTTATAACGGTTCCGAAAACTTTGCCCCAGGCCACCGTTATGGCATATTTCCTGCATTCTCTGCCGGTTGGATCATCTCCGAAGAAAAATTCATGAAAAGTCAATCATTCATTAACTACCTGAAAGTACGTGGTTCTTATGGTATTGTAGGTAATGACCTGATGAGTACAAAATCACGTTTCTTTTACCTGCCGGATGCCTATAATCCTTACGGAACAAGTTATAATTTTGGTGTCGATGTATCTGGCAATCGTGATGGAGCCACCGAACTTCAGATGGGTAATCCGCTTGTTTCATGGGAAAAAGCAGGAAAACAAAATTATGGTATGGACTTCTCCATATTAAACGATCGTCTATCAGGCTCTTTCGATTATTTTATCGAAAAACGTCACGATATCCTGACAACACGGAATACCGCACCAAATTTTATAGCTATTACAATGCCAGTTGTCAATATCGGTAAAGTAAATAATAAAGGTTTTGAACTTGTATTGAAATGGAACCATAACATAGGCGATTTCAAGTACTGGATCAACACAAATTTATCATATGCAAAGAACACGGTTGTTTATAAAGATGAAATACCGCACAAATATCCCTGGCTGTATGAAACAGGTCAGTCTGTTGGTCAACCATTTGGCTTTATCTTCGACGGATTTGTCACTGATAATGATATAAAATCCGGGAATTTACCGGATCATAAACTAGATCTGAAACCTGGAGATGCCAAATACAAGGACCTGAATGGAGATAATATAATCGATGATAACGATCAATGCCCGATAGGTAACCCGATTTACCCACAATTAACAGCCGGTGCTACCATAGGTTTTGAATACAAAGGTTTCGATTTCAGTATGCTGTGGGTTGGAACAAGTAAAGTGTCGCGTTTCGTCAGTGCCGGACTCCGTGTTCCTTTCGGTGGCGGTAATTACGGATTATTGCAATATATGATTGATGATCATTGGACACCGGAAACAGCGGAAACAGCAAAGACACCTCGTTTTTCCGGAGCTGCAAATGCTAATAATTATACGCGTAACTCTACTCTTTGGCTAAAAGATGCTTCCTATATGCGTTTAAAGAACCTACAGGTCGGATATACATTCAAAGGGGACTGGATGAAAAAAATCTATCTAAAAAATATGCGTATTTATGCATCCGGCGAAAACCTGTTGACATTCGACCATCTGAAGATCGCCGATCCGGAGGCAACTGATGATAAACAGTTTGAATATCCGCTCCAAATGATCTTTAACATCGGTTTAAATCTTAATTTCTAATCAGATATAAAAGTAAAATTATGACACGTTCTATATTCAAATATATACTCGTCGCTACAGGGTTCATATATACACTCACTGCTTGTCAGGATCTGAAGTTCGGCGATGATTTTCTGGAGAAAGCCCCATCTAACGATGTGGACATCGACGTCATTTATTCAAATGCCCAATATGCCCGTACTGCACTTTGGAGTGCATATGCCACGTTACATTACGGATTAAATTTAGGGAATCAAGGAAATCAGTTAATGGGATCCGATCCGTTAGACTGTTTAACAGATCTAGTATATTCAAATGTATGGACAGACGGAGTTTCAGGAGCAGCTATCCATTATAACGGAACCTATTCCGCCGATTATGAAAATAATGGTTATTCTTCAAAATACAGTTATTATCAAAGACCATGTTGGCTAGGGATTCGTAGAGCCTGGTTATTCATCGAAAATGTAGACAGGGTTCCCGATATGGAAGAAAGTGAAAAAGTACGTCTGAAAGGAGAAGCGAAAGTCATTATCGCGATGCATTACTGTGACATATTCCGGCATTACGGAGGTGTTCCCATCATCGATCACGCCTATACCGCGAACGATGATATGCAAAAAGAAAGAGGGACCGTACAAGAAACATTGGACTTCATTATAAAATTATTAGATGAAGCCTCTGCCGTACTCCCTTGGGCAATGTCTGCCAGTGAAAATCGGGAATGGGAAGGCCGCTTAACAAAAGCATCCGCTATGGGACTAAAAGCACGCATCTTACTCTTTGCTGCAAGTCCGTTATTCAACAGCGCCAGTCCTTATATGGAAGGAGAAGCAGCCAATAACCATTTAGTATGGTTCGGAGGTTACAAATCAGAACTTTGGGATCAAGCCCTGGCTGCCCATAAAGAGTTTTTCGAAGAACTTAATAAAAACGGGCAATACAACCTGGTCTACAAATCAGATCCCAGACAAGCCTTTCGTTCCGGTTATCTGGACCGCGGAACAGGAGAAGCAGTAATAGCAACTCATTATGGCTATACTGTACCGGATTACTGGACATGGGGATGGAGTCATTATGAAACAGCCGGTGATGCTGGAACAGCATGTGGGACCCAGGAGCTCGTCGATATGTTCCCCATGGTCGATGGACTACCCATCACAGAAAGTCCGTTATACGACCCTAAATCTCCTTATGATCAACGGGATCCCCGTTTATACGAAACAGTTGTTGTAAATGGCGATAAATACTACGGAGGCATAGCGGAAATCTACGTCGGAGGAAAACACTATCAGGAATTTGAAGGTTCTTACGGAGCCTTTATGTCCGGTTATCGACCGCGCAAATTCATTCTCGATGGCGGAGGTGGTCCATTATTCGAATGGCCGGCCGAGATCTCCGGAAAAGTAGTACAATGGCCTTACCTCCGCTTACCCGAATTATATTTAGGGTATGCTGAAGCTCTTTGCCAAACAAACGGAGACATGAATCTGGCCTACGAGTGTGTTAACAAATTACGTGACCGGGTAGGTATAGGGCATTTAAAAAAAGGACTTGGTAAAGAGGAATTCCTCGAAGCCATCCTAACCGAGCGTGTTTGCGAATTTGCTTACGAAGAAGTACGCTGGTTCGATATGATACGGTACAAACGTGCCGATATATTCCAAAAAACTCCACATCGTGTAGTTATTACTAAAAATCCGAAAACTGGAGAATTCAGTTATGAGTATAAATTATTTAAACCTGCAGAAAACGGAGAACTCAGACAATGGGCCAATCCCGGTAAGTTCTCTCCCAAATGGTATCTGAGTGCATTCCCCAGTAACGAGATCAATAAAGCATATGGTCTGATCCAAAATCCTGGATGGTGATAACCTTTATTACGAATACTAAATTTGAAAAATAAAATGAGAAATAAATTAATTCCAATCATATCACTGTCTTTTCTATGTGTTATGCCACCCGTTTGGGCACAAAGTGAAAAAGTAACAGAACAGACAGATGAGCAGGCAGATGAAACAACGATTGCAGCTTCTTCCGTCAATAACAAAGAGCTGATGAAACGCTCTAATATAAATCCTGCAAATGCTCTTTTCGGTAAACTGAACGGTCTTTTCATCCGACAAAATGGCGGATATGGTAATGGAGAAGGTAACCCGAGTATGAATATTCGAGGAATCGGTTCTTTGGTAGAAAACTCCATATTAGTACTTGTTGACGGTTTGGAACGAGATATCAATTCACTGGTACTTGAAGAAATAGAAGATGTTACTATTTTAAAAGATGCAGCAGCATTAGCTCCGTACGGAGTAAGAGGAGCCAATGGAGTCATGTTGGTAAAAACCAAACGAGGGAAAAAGGGGAAAGCTAATATTCACGTTTCTTATCAGCATAGCATCACAACTCCCATGCGCCTCCCCAAAATGGTCGATGCGGCAACCTATGCTGAAGCAGTTAACGAAGGACTAACAAATGAAGGTTTAGCCCGTCGTTATACACAACAAGAGATCAATGCTTACCGGAGTGGAAAATATCCGACTCTTTTTCCAAATGTGAACTGGGTGAAAGAAACGCTACGTGATCATGGACAACGTGACCAGGTCAATTTCACCGCTAGCGGTGGCTCTGATCGTATCCGTTATTATTCATTGCTCAATTTTATATCTGACAAAGGACTGCTAAAAAATACTGATCAAGACTCCCACTCCACTCAGTTCGGAAATTCCATATTGAATGTCCGAACAAATCTCGATATAGATATCACTGCTTCCACTCACGTAAAAGTAAATTTGTCAGGTAAAATAAAAGAAAAATACGAACCCGGAGGGATCTCTGATGAGGCTCTTATGGGTACTCTATATACACTTCCGGCAAATGCCTTTCCTGTTAAGACACACAATGGCATATGGGGAGGTTCGGATATGTATGATAAAAATCCGGTAGCGGAGAGCTCTTCAACAGGTTACAATACCTCACATGCCCGAACATTATTGGCTGACATGACACTTACACAGGATCTGGACGCCTGGTTACCTGGAGTCAGTGCTGAATTTCGTATTGGTTTTGATGCCTATTCCGAAACATGGGACACACGCACCAAACAATACTTATATGAATCAAACATTGCTCACCTTAATAATGAGGGGATTCCGACAGACACAATCAACACACAATACGGAAAAGATGAAAAACAACTGGGATTCGACAGTAGGTTGAATGCTCAGAACCGTCATTCCAATATTCAGTTTGCATTGAATTACCAGAAAGCATTTTCTTCGGGTAATCTGCTTGCATCAATACGCTATAAACAAGATAAAAATGTTTATCTGGAACAGTATAATACTTATATGCATCAGGATATCGTTGCAAATGCCCACTATAGTTTAATGAATAAATACTATTTTGACTTGAATATGGCTGTATCCGGAACTAGTCGTTTACCTAAAAATAATCGATGGGGATTCTTCCCGGCAATATCTGCGGCATGGCTACTAAACAAAGAGACATTCTTAAAAGAAACCTCCTGGCTGGATTTACTTAAACTACGTTTATCTTATGGCTTAACCGGGAACGACCAAGTTTGGAAGAATATGGATAAATATCCTTTCGGAGGTGGCGGAGGATTCATCTTTGGTGATGATTTCATTAGTAACGGAGGTATTGCGGAAGGTCAGTTACCAAGTTTAAATGCAACTTTCGAAAAAAGTAGCAAAGCAAATCTGGGTATTGATATGCGATTATTAAACCTAATAGATTTCAATCTGGAAACATACTTTGACCACAGATATGATATCATGGTTCCAAACGAAAATGTAACTTCCGGTTTCTTTGGCGCAACAGCATCTAATTCTCCCAATGGAATAGTAAACAATTACGGAGTTGAAATCGGAATGAGCATAGGAAAACGTATCGGAGATTTTGCTTTCAATATAAATGGTCAGTTTGCTTTTTCAAGGAACAAAATCATTGAGATGAATGAAACTTTTAAGCCATATGATTATCTCAAATCAACCGGAGGACGCCTGAATCAATTTTACGGATTGGAAGTGATCGGATTCTTCAAAGACCAAACCGACATAGACAACAGTCCGGCACAGATGTTTTCAACTGTATATCCTGGAGATTTGAAATATAAAGACCAAAATGGGGACAAACGAATCGATGAACAGGATATCATACCAATGGGCTATAATACACAATGTCCGGAAATTTTCTATTCGGTGGGATTCGATCTCGAATATAAAGGTTTTGGCATCAATGCACAATTCCAGGGAGCCGGTCATTATACCGTACAACGAGATCTAAGTAGCCTTTACTATCCATTGATGAACAATCAAACGATCTCAACACATTATCTGGAGAATTGCTGGAGACCCGGAGCAGATAATACAGAAGCTACTTATCCACGTCTGACCACAACAGAAAGTGCAAACAATTACCGGAATAACTCAGTATTCATGAAGAACGTTTCTTTCCTGAAACTACGTTCGGCTGAAGCTTATTACAAGTTGCCGGAAAACTTTATCGAACGATTCCGTTTACAGGAGTTCAGACTTTTTGTTAAAGGAATGGATTTATTCTCTCTGGATAATATGAAAGAAACTGATCCTGAAGTGATGTGGAAAACTTATCCGGCACAACGGTCTGTTCATTTTGGTTTCGACCTGACATTCTAATATCAAATTCAAAAACAACAAAAGAATGAAAACTAAATTATTTATATGTTTATTCGCTTTCTGTATAAGTTCATGTAATTATTTGGACTATGACGAATCCGATTTTCTGGAAAAAGAAGCAGTTTTTTCCAGTTTCAAATATACCAGAAACTTCCTGACTAACATCTATTCCTATGTACCGGCAGCTTTCGGTACAATTGGGGATGATGCCATGCGGTCAGCAGCATGCGACGAAGCTGTTTTCGTGGATAATCTATCTCCTGTGCATAGTTTTAACAACGGAGCATGGAGTGCGATCAACACGCTTGATGATAAATGGAATTATTTCAGTGGAATCCGCGCTGTGAATATGTTTCTGAAAGAAACGGAAGGACAGGAATTCGATGATTTGAAACACAATGAAGACTATAATGATATTATGGCTCAATTCAAATACTATCCATACGAAGCTCGCTTCCTACGTGCCTATTTCTATTTTGAATTAGCCAAACGTTACGGTGATATACCTCTTATCACAACTCTTTTAACAGAAGAAGAAGCCAATCAACAAAAACGCGCCTCGTTTGAAACCATCATCCAATTTATCATTGACGAATGTGATGCCATAGCCCCTCACCTTCCTGTCAGTTATAAGGATTTAATCAAGAGTGAGACCGGCCGGGCAACAAAAGGGGCAGCTATGGCACTGAAGTCAAGAGCATTACTTTATGCAGCCAGCCCATTATTCAACTCGAATAATGACATTGAAAAATGGAAATTGGCAGCTAGAGCCGCAGCAGACGTTATTGACAAAGCCTGGGATTTTGGATATATGCCACTCCCCGACTTATGGAGTCTTTGGAATAATAACTATACAAATAATAATGAACTGATCTTCGGTGTCATGCAAGAAGAAGATAACTGGTTTGAACGTGTTAACTTTCCGATTGGCATAGAAGGAGGCGGAAACACGGGGCATTGCCCGACCGAAAATCTGGTCGAAGCATATGAAATGCAGGATAGCGGATTACCAGTAACTTCCAATGCAGGGTATGAACATGCAGATCCAAACTACGATCCTCAAAATCCTTATGAAGGAAGAGATCCCCGAATGTATGAACTGGTTGCACAAAACGGAGCATGGTGGGTTTATGATGAACAAATAGAATGTTGGTATGGAGGAAGAAGTGGTAAGCCGCAAAAAAATGCTACAGTGACAGGTTATTATTTAAGAAAATACGTAGATGGTAGTACCAGTTTGAAAAGCGAATTTGTAACCAGCAAACGACACGTATGGAATATCATGCGATACAGCGAAATATTATTAAATTTTGCAGAAGCGATGATGGAGGCCTACGGAGATCCTAACTATAAAGATGGCTATCCGATGTCTGCTAAAGAAGCTATAGAAATCATACGAAAACGAACTTATGTAGATATGCCGGGATATCCCGACAATTTAACAGTTGAAGAGTTCAAAGCAAAATTAAGAAATGAACGCAGAATTGAATTATCATTCGAAGATCATCGCTTTTGGGACATCCGCCGATGGAAAATAGCAGATCAAACAACCGACATTTATGGGGTAGACATTACTAAAAATGAAGACGGTTCTTTCAACTATAAAAAAGTACTTGTCGAAAAAAGAATTTTTAAAGATTGTATGTATCTCTACCCGATCCCACAGTCTGAAATTTATATCAATCCTGAGTTAACTCAAAATCCAGGATGGTAACCATATAGCCAGGAGAATTCCTTTATAAAACAGGATTCTCCTGATTTCCTTTTACTAAATTTACTCAATAATAAAACGAATGAAACTGGTAACATCCTTCTTCCCGATTCAAACTATTCCTTTGAAAGGGATACTATTTGCTCGACTTAATAATAAGTTATTCAGACAATGGGGAAAAACAAAATCATTGACATTTCTTCTCGTTATTCTCTTCAATGCCTGTTCTCCATCAACCGGCTATTTAACTTCCTGCTCTCATACCTATTATTTAGATGCGACAGCAGGGAATGATAATAATCAGGGAACTTCACCCGAAGAAGCCTGGAAAAGTCTTAGTAAAATCCAATCGCTTGACTTAAAAGCCGGCGACAAAGTTCTTTTAAAGAAAGGAGAAATATTTACAGGAGAACTCCATATAAAAGGAACCGGTACTCCAGAAAAACAAATCATTATTGATGCTTATGGTGATAAAGGAAATAATCCTTGTATAGTTGGATATGACAATTCACTCTATGCCGTATACGTATATAATTCAACCTATCTGACTATCCAAAATTTGGAAATCATTAATACGGGAAAAGAACGATTACCAAACAGGACTGGTATAAAAGTTCACCTGAAAAACTATGGAACAGCACATTCCATCCTGCTAAAAGGACTCTATATCCATGACGTAAATGGAAGTCTGGTTAAAAAAGAAGGGGGCGGATCAGGTATTTATATCGTAAATGAAGGGGAAAAAACCAGTATCTTCGATGGCCTGACCATTGAAGATTGCACGATTCGACGCTGCGAGCGCAATGCTATGATCTGGTGGGGATATTCAACACGCGATTTTTGGTATCCGAACCGAAATGTAGTAGTCAGGAACAACCTGATCGAAGAAGTCCCCGGCGATGGTATCGTCCCTATCGGGTGTGATGGAGCATTGATTGAATATAATATAATGAGAAATTGTACTGACCTGTTGCCGGATGGGGAATATGCAGCCGGCATCTGGCCATGGAGTTGTGATAATACCCTTATCCAATATAATGAAGTTTCCGACCACAAAGCTCCGGGAGACGCACAAGGTTATGATTCCGATAATAATTGTAATAATACAATCATACAATATAATTACAGTCATGACAATGAAGGAGGTTTTCTGTTGATCTGTGATACGGGAGAATCTGTTATGCCGGAAAACATAGGAACTAATAATACGATCATTCGGGGGAACATAAGTATTAACGACGGTAATCGGACCCAATTAACCAAATCAGGTTACTTCTCCCCCAGTATCCATATCGCCGGTCCAGCAAAAAAAACAATGATCTATAATAATATTATCCATGTAAATAAAAAGAAAGCACCGGAGGTACAACGTTGTCTGCTCAGTATCACACCTTCTTATGGAGACGCAGACAGTACGACAGTACGGGATAATTTATTCTACGTCAGCGAAACCAGTGAATTTCACTTAGGGACATCTACAAATAATCTATTCCAAAACAATTATTACTTGGGAGACATCCTGAATATACCGAAAGATAAAACTGCCAGGTTTGAAAACGAGACCTACGAAAATATGATCAGAAATGACTTGTCAGGCTTTGAGTCATTAAAGCCATTCCTTCGTATGATCAACATTCCAACCGGTCGAATAACGACTGTCGATAAAGAAGCTATCGATTCGTTTTTCAAAAAGTAATACGATTATATATGCGATGAATCCCATGTAAAAAGCGATTTTACAAAGATTTATATACCTTAGATTTAAAATGTTTTTTCGTAACCTGAAACAAATGAAGAAATTCAGGACCTTCAGGTTACCTTTTTTATATATTTGTCATACAGTTTTGAAAAATACTACTTATAATGAAAAGAATAATATTATTATTGCTCCTATGTGTATTTTCATTATATGATCATGCAGAAACAGAATGGAACAACTATAAAATACGTCCAATCAATAATCAGGATAAACTTCCCGGCAAACAGGTTAACCAGATACTCCAGGATAGTGAAGGGTATATGTGGTTTGCTACCAATAACGGTCTATGCTCCTACAACGGATACTCTCTGAAAACATACAAATCTTCCAACCAACATCCGAAACTACTGCAAAGTAATATTATAAATACCATAATTGAAGATATAGATCATCGGATCTGGATAGGAACAGAACAGGGTATAAATATCCTGGACAAATCGACAAACAAGATTGAAACAATCAGTAACGACAGCCTTCAGAATTCATATATTCACTCTTTTCTTCTCTCCAGCGATAGCACTCTATGGATCGGAACACAGGTTGGATTACTTCGCTACAACAGAGGTACACGAAATTTCACGACTTACAAGAATCGTCCTAGCGACAGTACATCCATTTGCGGAAACGCTATAAAAGCTCTTTTGGAAGATGAATCCGGAGATATATGGATTGCTACTTACGGCTACGGAATATGCAGGCTAAATACCCAAACCGGTAAATTCGTCCATTATCCGTCACTTGCACCTTTAAATCGTGCCAACCATTTATTTCAGGATAGAGATAAAAATCTATGGGTATGTTTATGGGGAGACGGTGTTGTCAAAATAGAAAATAAAAACGACAGTTATCACCCTATTTATACACATTTACAAAAAGAATCGACATATGAATGCATTTTCCGTAGCCTTCAACAACTAGACAACGGAGAAATAATAGCCGGTACCAATCAAGGATTATATTCAATTACACCGGACAATATATTACAATCCTTAAATAAACAAGATAATACTTTATATACGCAAATTCTAAATAATGAGATTAACTATTTATATACGGATAAAGAACATAATGTATGGATCGCAACCCAAAACTCAGGCGTTTATGTCGCATACCAAGAGAAAAATCCATTCACAAATTATCCACTAAACATGACTACCGGTTCTCAACAGTCACTAAAAGTTAATTCTTTTTACGAATGGAATCCCAATGAACTCTTACTTGGAACAGATAAGATCTGCATTGCTTTCTACGATAAAATTAAACAGGAACTCACTTCTTACAATAACAAACAGAACTATAATAACATATTCAGGGAATGGCCAGGAAACTTACAGTTCATATACAAACATCCGTATAAAAACGAATTATGGTTTGGCACCCAATTCGGAGGACTGATTATATGCCAAATTGAAAAAAATGAAATCGTATCTTCCCGCTACTATTTTCAAAAACTGGGACAGACTCCGATCGGAACTACGGTCAATTCCATTGTTATGGACAAAGGCCATAATATATGGATCGGCTCCGACGAAGGACTAAATATAATTACAGCAAATGACGATACGTTATCATACAGGACATATAACCGGATACAAGCAATCTGCCAGGATCATACCGGCGCTATTTGGCTCGGCACCTATTTTGATGGTGTTTATCGCTTACGTCCTGGATTTGATGTCCGCAAATTATCCTTTGAAATATACAATAATAATAATAAACTGATAAATGCCAATGAGATACTATGTATTTTCGAGGATTCCTCTCAAAATCTATGGGTTGGCACTAAAGAATGCGGCCTGCAAAAATATAACCGAGAGAAAAACTGGTTTGAGCCAGCACCCGGTATAGAGGATATCCAGGGTAATATTATCTACAATATAACAGAAGCAAACGGAAAACTTATTCTTGGAACAAATCGAGGGTTGGTTCTATATAATAATACAACCTACCAATCCACCATTCTAACAGATATAGATGGCCTAATGGACAATAGTTGTATGATGAACGCCATGTTGAATACCGGCAGAGGTGAAATATATTACGGAACACCTAAAGGGTTTTATATTTTTCATCCAGACCAACTGCTTCCAGACTCAACCAATGTAAAAACGGTTGTTACGGATTTCAAGATCTTCCATAAATCATTCGATGAATTACCTGCCAAAAAACAAAAGCAACTGGCTGGAGATTTTCATCCCCTTTATACCAGGCAAATCACACTAACGTCATCGGATAACAACATAGGTATAGAATTTGCCGCTTTATCCTACATACATCCCGAAAAAAAGAGATATAAATTCAAATTAGACGGATTCGACAAAAACTGGGTATATACAGATGCCTCACAACGAATCGCCTACTATACGAATCTCCCTGCCGGTTCATACGAATTCCACGTAAAATGCATCAACGACAGTGGAATAGAAAGTTCAAATGATGAAATATTTCATATCAAAGTCCTTCCTCCTATCTATAAAACAGGTTATGCCTACTCACTTTATTTTCTTTTAATTACAGGTATAGCTTATCTTTTATGTCGTTTCCAGTTATATCGTTTCCGGCTACAGGAAGCCGTTAAAATCGAACAGATAGAACGGATCAAATCAGAAGAAGTGAATCAGTCCAAATTCAAATTCTTTACAAACATGTCACATGAATTCCTCACTCCCTTATCTATCATCAGTTGTTCTTTTGAGGAACTGAAACGAAAATTTCAGATCGATAACCAAACCATTAAAGCGGCCGAGTCTAATGTATTCAGGCTGAACAAACTAATCGAAGAAATACTGGAATTCCAAAAAGCAGAGAATAATAAACTAAAACTAAGAATCACGTATGGAGATATAGCCTCCTTTATTCGTGGGATATGCCATGAAAACTTTTCTTTACTGGTAAAAAACAAAAATATAACTTTGGAGGTACACTGTGAACCTGAGCATATTGCAGCCTGGTTCGATAAAGATAAAATCGACAAGATTTTGTATAATTTATTATCCAATGCTATAAAATTCAGTTACACAGATGGTCGTGGTAAAATTATTGTAACCCTGGTTGCAGAAGAGCTTGAAAATGAATATCAACATAAACAACTTACTATTAAAGTCGGTAATCAGGGAAAAGGAATCGGGAAAGAAGAATTACCCCAGATATTCACTCGCTTCTATGAGAAAAACTTCAGGCAATCCGGTAAAGGTAACGGTATCGGATTAGCTTTAACCAAAAGCCTGGTTGAATTACATAATGGAACCATCATAGTCGATAGTGAACTTAATGGATGGACTGAATTCACAATTCGTATCCCGATCAGCAGAAAAGCGTTCCGCGAAGAACAAATTGAGGATGAAAAACAAGAAAAAATAATATCCATGCAAACTCTTAGCGAAGATAAGGATCCATCGACAATAAATTCTGGTAATACAACAGGCAAACATTCTTTATTACTTATTGAAGATGATATGGAACTACGTACCTCTCTTCAACATCTCCTTTCCGAGAAATATTATACAGTCACTGCCTCAAATGGGCAAGAAGGACTGAATATTGCAGCGCAGATCAATCTTGATATGATTATCAGCGACGTTATGATGCCTAAAATGGATGGGTTCGAACTTTGTAAAAGAATAAAAAAAGATATCAATATCAGTCATATCCCCGTTATATTACTGACGGCTAAAATCGATGGTTCCGACCATTTGGAAGGTTTGAAATGCGGAGCAGACAGTTATATTACAAAACCATTCAGTTATACTCTTTTAGAAGCTCAGATAGAAACGATCCTTTCCAATCGTAAAAGAACTATTGAAAAATTTCGTTCCAGTCCTCTTACACAGGAAATCAATCTTTCCATATCTTCCTTTGAAGAGAAATTTCTGGAGAATACTATTGAAATAGTAAAGAAAAACATAGAAGACCCTGAGTTTGATGTAAAACAGCTCATTGAAGAAATGCAGGTGTCCAACTCTATGTTATATCGTAAGCTAAAAGCACTAACCAACCTTTCCCCTAACGAATTCATTCGGAATATACGCTTAAAAACCGCCACAGAATTATTGCGACAGAAAAAAGGAAATATATCCGAAATCGCCTATCAGGTTGGTTTTAAAGATGCCCGTTATTTCAGTGTCTGCTTCAAAAAAGAGTTTAATATGACACCTAGTGAATATATGGAAAAAAGTCAATCAATATGAAGAACAGGTTGAGTATTTACAAAAAGACAACAAAATAAGAAAAGAAGAATGATATAAGAGCCGTATTATTTCAAAATACCGGAGGGTACACTATAAACAAGGATAAAATCTGGTCGTACTTCATATCGCAAAGTATAAGACAAAGCATCCTCCGTTCGGGTTTCAACGGCTTTAATTTGTCCGGAGTCTGCATACACAAACGGCTCCACATGCAGATGTTCTATAAAGTCAACATCCTGTTGCCGGATCATCTTGAATAAAGCCTCCTTGGCACACCAGTGGACAAGCAGATGTTCTGTTTCATAATCCGGACCGACCGACGCATTCTCTTCCGGAGACATAAAACGGCTACGTATCTTTAATACCCGGTCGGAACGGTATTCTATATCTATACCAGCAGCCCCCTGCTCCTGCAACAACACTGCCGCATAGCCATTCGTATGGGAAATGCTCAGTGATAAGGATGAATCAGGTAAGTAAGGAGCGCCATCGTCATGATAAGCGATCAGCAACTCCTCTCCCGCCAACTCTTTCAGGAGAACACGAGACGCCAGCCATTCCTGACGACGTTTTTCCGTTTTTATCTGTTGCAGGAAAGGGAGATATTCGGATGTCTGTTCCAGCATCGACAGCAATTCTTCCGAACTTTCTTCAATCTTCCAGACACCCAACAACGGCTCTGTGTATTTAAACAGGACAGGCATTACTTTTTCCAGCTAAAGGATTGTATCAACTCGATAATATCTTTTCTCAGATAATCTGTAACCGGTGCCAACGAATCGGCATTCGGTACACAATCATAATATAAAGCACCCCGAAAGAAATTCGAGGTACTGTCGGTCAACATGAACTGCACAGGAGAAGCAGACTCCCCATCCAACAGGAAAAGAGAGCCATACACCCGTTCGTCCGGATTGCTATAGGCTTGTTCCTTTACCGCTTTCGCCAGCTTCGCCTGGCGGGAAACCAGGGAACGCGATTCATTCTCTGCTATTTGCAAAGTAGAACGGGTGACGGGTAAATAACTGCAATAAATCTTTACACCCAATGAAGGGTAAGACAAATTGATCCATCCTTCAGGACTTCCAATCTCCGGCAGCTCGACAATAGCCAACTGAGAAACATTGAATGAGTAGGGCAAACTGTCCAGAGGCAACACCTGATAACGTGCCTGAGGCGGCTCGATACGGAAATAACCACGCGGTTTCGGTGTATATTCCGTACAAGACACACAGCACAACAGGATACAAAGGAAAACCATGCCGGACAGAATCTGCTTCATCACTCCTCTCCTTCTTTCTCTATTTCTGAAATGCAGTTGAATTTCACTTTCAGGATTCTCCGGTTATCCATTTCCAGAATCTGGAAACGATACTTGCCATAATCAATGATCTCCCTGCGGCGCGGGAAGTCACCTTTTATTTCCAGCAAAAGCCCGGCAAGCGTTTCTACATCTTCCGTCAGTTTGCCGAACTCAGACGGGTCTGTATTGATAACACGGAAGAAGTCTGTCAATAAAATCTTGGCTTCAAAGATCAGGCTACCGTCTGCCAGACGGACAAACTGCTTTTCATCTTCATCATATTCGTCCGAAATCTCGCCGACAATTTCCTCCAGGATGTCTTCCATCGTCACGATACCGGATGTACCGCCAAACTCATCCACCACAATCGCCATGTGAATCTTATTGGTACGGAATTCTTCCAGCAGGTCGTCGATCTTCTTTGTTTCGGGAACAAAGTAAGCCGGACGAATCAAGCTCTGCCAGCGGAACGTATCCGGCTTTTCTATATAAGGAAGCAAATCCTTTATATAAAGGATACCTTTAATATTATCTTCCGATTCGGCATATATAGGGATTCGCGAATAACCGGATTTGATAATGAAATCGATCACATTACGAAAACTGGTCTTTATCTCGATGTCCTCCATATCCAAACGGGGCGTCATAATCTCATCGGCCGTCTTATTATAGAACTTGATGATCTCAGCCAGCATCTCTTTCTCTTCCGGAATCTCTTTAGAGGTCAACTCCAAAGCCTTGGATAACTCATCGACCGACAAGTCATATTTTTTCTTCACCAGCGCCTTGTTGATAATAGAAGTAGAATTAACCAATACCACCGAAAGCGGACGGCAGAGGCGTTCCACCATATTCAACACCGAAGCGGAACGGCGAACGAAACGGAGCGAATTTTTCTGTGCGTAAATCTTAGGCATGATCTCGCCGAAAAGTAAAAGCAAAAAGGTCAGTACGATTGTCTCAAGAATGAAACCCAAGACAGGGACAGCCGAGAAATTGATCAAAGAATTGATACCGTAGGTACAAAGCATAACCACGGCCACGTTCACAAAGTTATTGGCAATCAAAATAGCCGCAAGTAAATATTCGGAGCGGTCCAGTAATTTCCGGATCAACGGGTCCGAAGGCGAATTCTCCTCCCGGATGTCGTTTATATCACCCGGGGAAAGAGAAAAGAATGCCACTTCCGATGCCGACACGAAGCCGGACACCAACAGCAGTAAACAAGCAAGGCTTAACGCTATAACAGGGCCTGCTGTAAGCGCCTGTATAGTAACCTGATCGAATAAGCCCGATAAATAATAGTCTGAGTCCAAGGGGAACCGTATTAGTTAAACAATATCAGAACGGAAGATCATCCGCACTGTTTGAATCTGATGACATATCCGGTTGCGCCGGTTGCTGGTAAGACGTTGCCTGCTGTGTTGCCTGTGGCTGTCCACCTTGCTGGAAACCTGTTCCGGCATTCGTTGCCGTACCGTCGGCCGGACGTGTACCCGTATTATAAAATTCAATACGGTCTGCATGAATTTCAGTCACATAACGTTTCACACCGCTCTGGTCGTCATAACTGCGGGTACGAATCTTTCCTTCTACATAAACACCCGAACCTTTCTTCACCCATTTCTCAACAAAAGCAACCTGGTCGCGGCGAACCACGATATTGTGCCATTCTGTTCTCTCCGGCACAACCGTACCGTTTGCCAGTGTGTAACCTCTTTCGGAAGTTGCCAAAGGGAAGTTTGCAACGGCCGTACCGCTGTCGAAATAACGAACGTCGGGATCTTTGCCCACGTTACCAATCAATATGACTTTATTCAATGACATAGTTGTAATTCTTTTAATATCTTACAAAGAAACATAAATTCGATCATTCAGACAAATTTCCGTTTAATTTCTCCAAATAAATATGTACCAGGCGGGGAACGGCATAACGTTCGATATCTTCATACGGAACAGCCAGATACGAATTCAATGCGTCCGTCACTTTTTCGATCTCGACCCGGTAAAATGTCGTATAAAGAATCTGATGGGAAAGGACATGCTTCACCTCGGACATATCGACGGAAACATTCATCCGACCGGCACCGTCAAACAGTTTCCGGTACGCTTCCGTTTGCTGCAATCCGACAAAATCCATCGGTTCCGCCGTCTCGATCAATGGGAATTCATAAAGCCCTTCCCAGATATCTTTTTTACCCCGGCGCGAAAGCCAAGTTTGCCCCTTATATATAATGTATAGATAATGAAAATAACGGGGCCGTGTTTTCGCCTTGTTCTGCTTGACCGGAAACACTTGCACATTACCCGAAGCATAGGCCATACAACGTTCCTTCAACGGGCAAACTTCACAATCCGGATTCTGAGGAACACATTGCAAGGCCCCGAACTCCATAACCGCCTGGTTATGCGTCCCCGCATATTTGGGATTCATCACAAGAGCGGCCAACTCCGCAAACTGTTTCTTTCCCTGCGTACTATCAATTGGCGTGTCGACCGCATACAGCCGGGATAAGACACGGTACACATTCCCGTCGACAACCGGATAAGGCTTATTCCATACGAAAGACACAATGGCAGCAGCCGTATATTCACCGATACCTTTCAAAGACAATATCTCTTTATATTCCCGAGGGAAAACGCCGCCAAACTGTTCCATGATACTCTTTGCGGCAGCATGCAGGTTACGGGCACGGCTATAATAACCCAACCCCTGCCAATATTTCAGCACCTCGTCCTCTTCCGCCGCTGCCAGGGAAGCGACATCCGGGAAGCGTTCGGTGAACCTGTAAAAATAGTCCATCCCCTGAGCGACACGGGTTTGTTGAAGGATAATTTCCGATATCCAAATTATATACGGGTCGGACGATTCCCGCCAGGGCAGCATCCTCTTATTCGTTTTATACCAGGCCAGCAAAATATGGCTGACTTCCAATTCGTTTTCCATTTGCGTTAAAATGTCCTGTTTTTGTAGTTTTGAAACTCTCAACTCGTTGATTAATGCAAACATACACAGATATAATGAATTGTAAGGAATCTTTTTTATTAAAAAATGGCGGGCAATTCTTTTCCCACTTAAATAAAAAGCTATATATTTGCATTCCAAAAAATTAATAGGTCCAAATCATTAATTAATTTATAGACATGACTAAAGCAGATATTGTTAGCGAGATTTCAAAAAGTACCGGTATCGATAAGCAGACGGTATTGAATAGCGTAGAATCTTTCATGGACATCGTGAAAAGTTCGTTATCTCAGGGTGAAAACGTTTATCTGAGAGGATTCGGAAGTTTCGTTATTAAGAAGAGAGCCCAGAAAACTGCTCGTAATATTTCAAAAAATACTACGATCATCATTCCGGAGCATAACATCCCTTCATTCAAGCCGGCTAAAACTTTCCTGAACGAAGTTAAGTAATTAGTAATTATAGTTTAATTTAAAATTTAGAAACAATGCCTAGCGGAAAGAAAAGAAAAAGACATAAAATGTCTACGCACAAGCGCAAAAAGAGACTGAAGAAGAATAGACATAAGAAGAAATAAGTCTATCTAACGAACTCTAAAGAACAAACTTAATAAGTGACCTTTTAAGTTTGTTCTTTGCGTATTTAGAAAGGTCTGAATTAAAAAACCCTCTTATTAAGTGATAAGTGAATTAGTAGTTGATGTACAACCCAAAGAGGTATCTATTGCCGTATTGGAAGACAAAAACCTTGTGGAACTCCAGAAGGAGGCCCGCAATGTCTCGTTTGCCGTAGGCGATATTTATCTTGGCAAAGTAAAAAAACTGATGCCGGGTTTGAACGCTGCTTTTATCGACGTAGGGTACAAAAAGGACGCATTTCTTCATTATCTGGACTTAGGTCCTAACTTCAACACCCAACAAAAGTTCCTTAAACAAGCACTTGGCGACCCTAAAAAGATGCCCGCCATTTCAAAAGTGCAGATACTTCCGGAGATTGAAAAGGACGGAAGCATCAGTAACGTGCTTAAAGTAGGACAAGAGGTGTTGGTACAGATTGCCAAAGAGCCGATCTCAACAAAGGGTCCGCGACTGACTTCCGAGCTGTCATTTGCCGGAAGATACATCGTATTGATACCATTTGCCGATAAGGTCTCTGTCTCCACAAAAATCAAGTCGAGCGAAGAACGTGCCCGTTTGCGGCAGTTGATTCAGAGCATCAAGCCGAAAAATTTCAGCGTGATCGTACGTACTTCTTCCGAAGGAAAACGTGTTGCTGAACTCGACCATGAATTAAAGACATTAGTGAAACGATGGGAAGATAACATCGTCAAAGTTCCCAAACTGAAAGTGCCGTCGATTGTATATGAAGAAACGGCACGTACGGTAGCTTTGCTCCGCGACATCTTCAACCCGTCTTTCCAGAACATTTACGTAAACGATGCGGATGTTTATCATAACATACGCGATTATGTCAGCCTGATCGCTCCCGGAAGGGAAGAGATCGTACAGCGATATACCGGCGAATTACCTATCTTCGACAATTTCGGTATCACGAAACAAGTTAAATCGCTGTTCGGACGTACGGTTACGTATAAAAGTGGAGCTTACCTGATTATCGAGCATACCGAGGCCATGCACGTGATAGATGTGAACAGCGGCAACCGTTCCAAAGGGAGCGACGCCCAGGAGAAAACAGCTATCGACGTAAACACAGCCGCCGCCGACGAAATTGCACGCCAGCTTCGTCTCCGTGATATGGGCGGTATTATTGTGGTCGACTTCATCGACATGGCGGAAGCCGCCAACCGACAGAAGTTGTTTGAACACATGACTAAAGCGATGGCAAGCGACCGGGCCAAACACAACATCCTGCCTTTAAGTAAGTTTGGTCTGATGCAGATTACCCGCCAGAGGGTACGCCCGGCAATGGATGTGGATACAACAGAATCGTGTCCTACCTGTTTCGGCACAGGGACAATCAAACCTTCGATCCTATTTACCGACAATCTGGAAGGTAAGATCGATTGTTTAGTGAATAAGCATAATGTAAAGAAATTCGCCCTGCACGTACATCCCTACGTGGCAGCATTCGTAAACAAGGGGCTTTATCCCCTCAGTATGAAATGGAAACTAAAATACTCAATGGGTATGAAAGTCATTCCTAACCAAAGTCTGGGTTTTCTGGAATACAAATTTATTGATTCCGACAAGAACGAACTCGACATGATGGAAGAAAAGGAAATGAAAAAATAAAAAATCCCCGGAGCGATACAGGCTTCGGGGATTTTTATTCTATTTAACGGGCAAATATATCTTACACATCCTCCTTTCGAAAAGGATTATTTTAAAACAATCTACCATATCTACAACTACTAAGATAATCTATTATTTATAACCTCTTTACATAATAGTTGCAGATAAAAATATATCTACAATTATCAACCTCTATCTACCACTATTTACCACCTTTACAACTAACAATCGAAACATCTCCCTGTTTGCCAGCTGCGTATTGAACATTATTCTTCATCGAATATGCTGTTTGAGAGAGTCAACCGACCGGCTTCTATTTGTTTCCTGCTGAAGAAACAAGAGTTTCTACTGCACAAAACTTTTGTTTCTTCGGCAGAAAACTTTTATTTTGTGCCTGGAAAACAAAAGTTTTTCTGGCAAAAACCACTCATTTGTCCCTTATCCTCCGGTGCATGCCAAGAGACAAATACCGGTTCTACTTTCATTCAAGAACTAAAAATAAAGATGCATATAAGTAGCAGTCTTCAAGCGAAGAATAGCACATCTTTTCAGAAAAGACGAATAGAAAAGTAAAATAACAAGCTTATAATGGTAGATAACGGATATTAGTTGTAGATATATTTTTATCTGCAACCACTATACAACACACTTATTTTCAACAATTTTACAGTATAATTGTAGATATTGTAGATAATAAATATAATTCACAAAACGGATTACATCTTCACAATTAGTTCCTGGATTTGGTATCGTTCACATCATCTTTTATTATTTAAGACAACTACACACCTAAAATATCCCAAGAACATACTTTTATTATAAACATAATAATTACATTTGCAATAAAAAGAAAATATGGATATAGCAGTGACGAATCCTTTTGTCGTAGGAAGGTATATTTCCGACAAGTATTTCTGTGATCGTGAACAAGAAACGGACTTTTTGATTAAACAGATTGAGAATGGCCGCAATGTAGCTCTGATTTCTCCTCGTCGCCTAGGGAAAACAGGGCTGATAAATCACTGTTTCCGTCAGAAACAAATCAAGGAAAGTTATTATACTTTTTTTATTGATATCTATGCAACGACCTCACTGGCTGAATTTGTCTATTTATTGGGGAAATCTATTTATGACGAACTGAAACCTTTGAAAACGTCTTGGAGCGAAAAGTTCTTTCAAATAATAACTTCATTACGCGTTGGATTTAAACTGGATGCATTGACGGGAGAACCCGGCTTCGATATCGGATTGGGAGATATTCAGACGCCACAAATCACACTGGATGAGATTTTCAACTATTTAGAATCAGCAGACAAACCTTGTATTGTGGCGATAGACGAATTTCAGCAAATAGCCGGTTACGAAGAGAAAAATGTCGAGGCTCTGCTACGTACGAAAATTCAGCAATGCAGCCATACCATGTTTATTTTTGCCGGTAGTAAACGACATCTTATGAATAATATGTTCAATTCGCCCTCAAAACCATTCTATCAAAGTTCCATAGGTATGGGATTGAAAGCTATCCCACAAGAAACTTATATCAAATTTGCAAATCGTATGTTTGAGGAACGTGGGAAACATATTGAAAGGACGGTTACTGAGAAAGTTTATTCGATGTTTGCCGGTTATACCTGGTTCGTTCAAATGATGATGAACGAATTATTTGCCCTGACTGCTCATGGAGAATGGTGTAAAACAGATAAGATCGAAACAGCACGAAAAAATGTTATCCAAACACAAGACAGCCTTTACCGGGAAATATTAGCAAACCTTGCAACCAAGCAAAAACAGGTACTGCAGGCCATAGCTAAAGAACGGGAGGCACAAGGCATAACATCTTCTGCCTTTATCAAGAAATACAATTTGCCTTCTGCCAGTTCCGTACAAGCAGCAGTCAAAGGATTGATAGAGAAAGACCTTATCACGCAAACAGATGGTGTTTATCGGGTATACGACTATTTCTTTGCCGATTGGTTGGCTACCGAATATTAAGGAGCGCTGATGGCTAAAACAATCTACGCTCCCTAATAGCCTGCCTTCCTTTACTTCTTTGCCTTTACCTTAGCCATCTCCAACGCATGCGTTGTCACATAATACTTAGCGATCATGTTCGGGACTTCCCAGTCCGGCAATTTTCCGTCCTGCAAATATTGCAGATAATTTTCCATCACCTGCCCGAAATGGGCTTCATGCCCTACCCTGTATGTTGCAGGGATCTGAACCTGCCATACATTATCCGAAACCTTATCCAAAGCAACTCCCGGATATTTATCCGCCACGGTCGACATGGCAGCAGCCAGTTCCTTTTCATAAGCAGCCAGATCGATATCAGGCAATGCCTCGATATATAATTCCGGTTTATATCCCTGCTCCTGTCCCTGACGGATAATCAAGTCGGCCTTACTTCCCTTCATGACAGAGAAATGAGTATCACCACCTCCTTCAGGGAAAGTATAATTCCAGATAACTGAAACTTTGGCCGTTACCCCTTTGATCTTATATACGATATCACCATTACAATATACTTTCAATGTATCGTTCTCCACATCCTTTTTCAGGAAATCAGGATAAGCATCCGTGCCTGTCACCTGCTTAAATTCCTCCGGACTGATTGAAGTTGTCCAACGGTTCGCATCAACCAATTCGATATCTTTTTTATAATCGATGATCTGTTCAGGAAAAGCCTCCCACTGAACGAGATCTACCAGGTGAGTTGTTACATCCACAATACCTTCCCCCTGCTGAGTTACATCAAAATACCACACTGGACGGGTCAGCGGTTTGTTATCCACCAGCTTAAACAAATGATGCACACTTTCCTTTACGATAGCCGGCTCGTCGGGAGAACCTTTCAGCTGTTCACCATATATCGCCGGAATTGTTGAAAGCTCACGCTGTAACATCGTTGTAATCTCATTCCTTTCAGTCATAATGTCATACAACAGGACGTTCTTTTGCCTGGCAATATCAAAACACTCTTCCAGTAATTTAAAATTCTGGCTATTGATTGCCATAGGCTTGTCAGACAGCACATTGATACCGGCTTCCAGTGTCTTCTTTATATATTCTGTCTTCTTACCGTTGTTACCGGCCTGAATCATGACATTACCCTTCTTCTCGGCAAGCATTTTTTCAAGATAATCGGTACCTGTATAAACAATTTCATTCCACAGTGTCGGATTCTCCGCACGAGTGTTAAATCCTTCGATACGCTTCAGGTGTTCGTTTACATCGAAACCTGTGGGAGCGTACACATAAACATCCTTGGAAACTTGTGGATAAGAGACTTTTTGTACCAGTGCTGCATGAAAATGTCCGGGATCGAGCGTTATCAGTTTCACCTCGCCCGGTGCGCCGGTAAACCCTTCTGCGTGTTCCTTCTTAGAGGAACACGCCGTTCCCAATAAAAGTGTAGCCATGGTAAAAACAAGATAGTTTTTCATTTTATATACGATTTAATTAATAATATTCTCCACCTTCGGTCTAAAATTATACAAGAATCACTTCTATGCCACAAAGATAAAAATATATCGTTTTAACATCTGCCGTATTGTCATTATTTCTGACAGCAAAAACAATTCGGAACCGTTCATTGTTACTTTGGCATACGTTTTGTATACTAATTGGTGCAACTCGACAAGAGAAAAAGCAAAGACGAAAAATAATAACAATTAAAATAGTAGAAAATTATGGGAAAAATTATTGGTATCGACTTAGGAACAACCAACTCATGTGTTGCCGTACTGGAAGGTAACGAACCGGTTGTTATTGCAAACAGCGAAGGTAAAAGAACGACTCCTTCAATCGTTGCATTCGTTGAAGGCGGCGAACGTAAAGTTGGTGATCCCGCAAAACGTCAGGCTATCACCAATCCGGAAAAAACTATATTTTCTATCAAACGTTTCATGGGTGAAACTTACGACCAGGTTCAGAAAGAAATCAACCGCGTACCTTATAAGGTAGTACGTGGCGATAACAACACTCCGCGTGTGGATATCGAAGGCCGTCTGTACACTCCGCAGGAAATTTCAGCAATGGTTCTTCAGAAAATGAAGAAGACTGCTGAAGATTATTTAGGACAGGAAGTAACAGATGCAGTTATCACTGTTCCGGCTTACTTTAGCGATGCTCAGCGTCAGGCTACAAAAGAAGCCGGTGAAATTGCCGGTCTGAATGTTCGCCGTATCGTGAACGAACCGACTGCCGCATCTCTGGCTTATGGTCTTGACAAGACCAACAAAGATATGAAGATCGCCGTATTCGACCTTGGTGGCGGTACATTCGATATTTCAATCCTTGAATTGGGTGACGGTGTATTTGAAGTAAAATCAACAAACGGTGATACTCACCTGGGTGGTGATGACTTCGACCACGTGATTATCGACTGGCTGGCAGAAGAATTCCTTCGTGAAGAAGGCGTTGACCTGCGCAAAGACCCGATGGCTTTGCAACGTTTGAAAGAAGCTGCTGAAAAAGCTAAGATCGAATTGTCAAGCACAACAAGCACAGAAATCAACCTGCCGTATATCATGCCGGTTAACGGTATTCCAAAGCACTTGGTTAAGACATTGACACGTGCTAAATTCGAACAGTTGGCAGACAGCCTGATCCAGGCTTGTATCGAACCGTGCCGTCAGTCATTGAAAGATGCAGGTTTGAGTACTTCCGATATCGACGAAGTAATCCTGGTAGGTGGTTCTACACGTATCCCGGCTGTACAGGCTATCGTTGAAAAATTCTTCGGCAAAGCTCCTTCCAAAGGTGTTAACCCGGATGAAGTAGTAGCTGTAGGTGCTGCAATCCAGGGTGGTGTATTGACTGGTGAAGTAAAAGACGTATTGTTGCTGGATGTTACTCCGCTGTCTCTGGGTATCGAAACAATGGGTGGCGTGATGACTAAGCTGATCGAAGCCAACACAACAATCCCGACTAAGAAATCGGAAACATTTACAACAGCTGTCGACAACCAGCCGTCTGTAGAAATCCATATCCTGCAGGGCGAACGTTCTCTGGCTAAGGATAACAAATCAATCGGCCGTTTCCATCTGGACGGAATACCTGCTGCACAGCGTGGTGTACCTCAGATTGAAGTTACTTTCGATATCGACGCAAACGGTATCTTGAACGTATCTGCAAAAGATAAAGGAACCGGTAAAGTACAGAGCATCCGTATCGAAGCATCCAGTGGTTTGAGCGACGACGAAGTAAAACGCATGAAAGACGAAGCTGCAGCCAATGCTGAAGCCGACAAGAAAGAAAAAGAACGTATCGACAAGCTGAACCAGGCTGACAGTATGATCTTCCAGACTGAAAAACAGTTGAAAGACCTGGGTGACAAACTTCCGGCTGATAAGAAAGCTCCTATCGAAGCTGCATTGAATAAGCTGAAAGAAGCTCACAAGGCTCAGGATATTGCAGGTGTCGATGCTGCCATGACTGAACTGAATACAGTATTCCAGGCTGCAAGCCAGGAAATGTACAATGCTCAGAATGCTCAGGGCGGTGCACAACCGGGACCTGATTTCGGACAGCAACAGGCCAACAACAATGCTGGCGGAGCTAAGGACGGTGGCGTAACAGATGTTGACTTCGAAGAAGTGAAGTAAGATAGATTACATTTTCCACATAAGATGAAGAGCGATTGTCGGATTAATCTCCGGCAGTCGCTTTTTTTTACCAAAACACAACTCACACCCTCTACGTATTTCCTAAAAAGAACGGCTACCAGGTTTCTTCCTGATAGCCGCTCTTTTTTTTCAATAACTCTATACTCAGAGAATCGAAAAAGCATCTGCATCCTTCCACGCCGGGAATTTAGCACGCAATTCCTCCAAATCACTCTTATTTAATGTACAGGTACGAGTTATTTCCTCCCGTTTGCCGGCATCTGCCAGTTTCTTTCCTTTCGGAGAGAAGATCATGGAATCGCCCCGGTAAGTAAACCCTTTACCATCGATACCCACCCGGTTCACACCGCACACATACGCCATATTTTCAATGGCCCTGGCAGGCAACAATGCTTTCCATACCTTTTTACGGGGTTCAGGCCAGTTTGCTACATATATTAATAGGTCATACTCATTATCCACGTTGCGGCTCCACACCGGGAAACGGAGATCATAACAAACCTGCAAACAGATATTCCAGTCTTTATACTTTATTACCGTACGTTTATCGCCAGCCGTGAAATGCTTATCTTCAGCAGCCATCCGGAATAAATGACGTTTATCATAATAATATTCGTCCCCTTCCGGAGTGATAAAGAAAGCACGGTTAAAATATTTTCCGTCTTCTTTCGCAATAAAACTACCGGCGACAGCCAGATTATATTTAGCGGCCCATCCCTTTATAGTCGGGACAGTCGGGCCATCCATCGTATCTGCCAGCTTTTCCACCTCCATGGAAAAACCGGTTGTAAAGGTTTCGGGAAGTACGGCTATATCCGTTTTCCCACTCACACGCCGGAGTAATTCTCCGTAATAACCAAGATTCTCGTCTCTGTCTTCCCAAATGATATGGGATTGAATCATACTGATACGTAAGCTGTCTGCCATAATAGTAAATTAAACTTTTACGAAATTTTCCGGATGACAAGCTGTCACATCCCGGTAACTTTCACGAATTGTACGAATATCCTTTTCTGCATCCCCGGTTGGATAAAACAATCCTTTAAACCCGGCTTCCTTCTTTGCATAATCAAAATAAGCGATCATGATAGGAACCTGTGCCTTTTCAGCAATATAATAAAACCCTTTCTTCCATTCTTCCACCTTTTTACGTGTACCTTCCGGTGTCACAGCCAGCTGAAAAATTTTGCGTTTATTAAACACCTCAACCATCTGGTCGGTTACCGAAGTCCGTTGATGACGGTCGACAGGCACACCACCCAGCCACGAAAACAATATATTGAACGGAAAAAAGAACCATTCTTTTTTGATTAGAAAACTGGCGTTACGCCCTAATGCCGTATAAAACAACTTTCCGACAATAAAATCCCAATTGCTGGTATGCGGGGCAACGCATATCACACATTTAGGCACATCTTCGCTAACTGGTCCCAGTTTCCATCCGACCATGCGAAGAAGTGCCTTACAGATCGCTTTCTTCATTATTTTTCTTTACTTAGCTCTCCTATTTCGTTAGCAATAGCGTCGACTTCTGTCTGCAAATCAACTCTAAGTTTACGATAATACTCTTTTACCAGTGTTTTGTTGTCTTTGGCATCCGGAGTTCCGGCACGACGGATAAATTCATCCTGCATATCCAGTATCCTTGTCAACAGAACATCAGCTTTATCTCCCTCTACTCCAGGAATAAATAGCTTACAAACTAATACTTCAGAAAACAGTTCACCTGCTACATAGCTGATTTCTTTCTTTAAAATTCTTCTTTTAGCCATAATTTTCGCATTAAAATATCTACAAATCTACAAAATCCTTTATTAAATAACTCACACCGCAGGAAAAAAGATAAAAATAATGTATCTTTGCAGCTTCAAATTCTCTGATTATAAACAAAATCGTTTATGGATACAAAGACAACAACGCCAGAATATCTCTTTGAAAGCAGTTGGGAAGTCTGTAATAAAGTGGGAGGGATCTACACTGTGCTGTCTACAAAAGCGCACACTCTGCAACAGATGTTTAACGATAAAGTGGTATTTATCGGACCTGATGTGTGGGGACCCGCTAACGCTCCGGACTTTATCGAAGATGATGCTCTGTTTGCTGATTGGAAAAAACATGCAAGAACCACTGACAAACTAAAAATGAAAGTCGGACGCTGGAACGTACCTGGTACTCCTCCGGTGGTATTAATCGACTTCAAGCCTTTTTTCAGTGATCGGGACGCTTTCTTTTACTCCATGTGGGAAAACTTCAGGGTAGATTCGATGCACGCTTATGGCGACTATGACGAATCCTGTATTTTTGCCTATGCAGTAGGAAAAGTGATTGAAAGTTTCTACAACTTCTATAATCTTTCCGATAAGAAAGTTACAGCACTGTTCAATGAATGGATGCTGGGTATGGGAGCGCTTTATATCAAAAAGCAAATCCCCGCCATTGCAACCCTGTTCACTACTCATGCTACATCTATCGGCCGTTCCATTGCCGGCAACAACAAAGCATTATATGCTTATATGGACGGATACAACGGCGACCAGATGGCGAAGGAACTGAATATGGAGGCCAAACATTCGCTGGAAAAGCAAACCGCTCACCATGTGGACTGTTTCACGACAGTCAGCGATATCACTGCCCGGGAGTGTAAGCAATTACTGGACAAGGCTCCGGATATTGTTACCCCGAACGGTTTTGAGCCCAACTTCGTTCCCGAAGGAAAAGAATATACCAAGAAACGTGCAGAAGCTCGCAAGACATTGATCAATGTAGCCGAGAAATTACTGGGATGTCCCATCTCTCCGGATGCATTGCTCGTATCGACCAGCGGACGGTATGAATACCGCAACAAAGGGATCGATGTCTTCATCGAAGCCATGAACCGTGTACGCAATTCAGGAGAATTACAACGTGAAGTCGTTGCCTTCCTGATGGTTCCGGCCTGGGTCCGCGACGCACGCGCCGACCTGAAAGAGGTGATTGAAAAAAATATTCAGACCACCTCTCCCATGCAAATGCCTTTTATTACCCACTGGCTGAATCTGATGGATCAGGACAAGGTATTAAATTATATCTCACACGCAGGATTCACAAATCAGGCTTCCGAAAAACTGAAAATAATATTTGTGCCCTGTTACCTGGACGGACGCGACGGAATCTTTAACAAGCCCTATTACGATCTGCTGATCGGTATGGACGCAACTGTATATCCGTCATACTACGAACCCTGGGGATACACTCCACTGGAAAGTGTTGCCTTTGGCATACCGACAGTAACGACCAATCTGGCCGGCTTCGGCCTTTGGGCGGAAAAAAGTGTCTCCGGCAAAAACATCAGCGAAGGTGTGGCTGTTATTGAACGGACAGACTTCAACTATTTCGATGTTGCTGATGCTATCACTGCTTCAATCCTCTCACTCGTCAAGAAAGACAAAAAAGAAGTTGAAGAAATACGCAAACGCTGTTTTAAACTGGCAAAGCAGGCTGAATGGAGTAAATTCATTGTTTTCTATCAAAAAGCTTTCAGCGACGCATTGGAAGCTGCAACTAAAAGAAACAGTTAAACATAGCTCATAATTAGCAAGATAATTCTATCTTTGCCACAGTTTTTTACATCTTATTAAAAGTTGAATCATTTTAAATCTCACAATAATGAAAATCAAGGCGAATAACGCAAACAGTCCGATCTGGAAGGACGTTTATTCACATTCGATGCTTCCCGAAGCATTACAACCCTTACACGAAATGGCTACTAATTTGTGGTGGGTATGGAATCATGAAGGAGCTAAATTATTTGGAAAAATCGACAAAGACCTTTGGGTATCTACGGAAGGTAACCCGGTGCTTTTACTCCAAAGCTTATCATTCAAACGTATTGAAGAAATCCAGGCCGACAAAGTATTGATGGCCGAAATCCAGGAAGTTTACGCCAGCTACAGAAAATATGTGGACGTAAAACCGGATGCTACTAAACCGTCTGTTGCATATTTCAGTATGGAATACGGACTCACCAACGTGTTGAAAATATACTCCGGTGGTCTGGGTGTTCTGGCAGGTGACTACCTGAAAGAAGCCAGCGACAGTAACATCGATCTGACAGCTGTAGGTTTCCTGTATCGTTACGGATACTTTACACAATCACTGTCTATGGACGGACAGCAGATTGCAAACTACGAACCGCAGAACTTCAACTCTTTACCTCTTTCTCAGGTAATGCAGTCAAACGGCGAACCAATGGTATTGGAAGTACCTTACCCAGGCAGAACCGTATATGCTCATATCTGGAAAGTAAGCGTAGGACGTGTTCCTTTGTATCTGATGGATACAGACATTCCTCAGAACAGTGAATGGGACCGTTCAATCACTCACCAGTTATATGGCGGCGACTGGGAAAACCGTATGAAACAGGAATATCTGTTAGGTATCGGCGGTATCCTGATGCTGGATAAACTGGGTATCAAAAAACAGATCTATCATTGTAACGAAGGCCACGCAGCATTGATCAATGCTCAGCGTCTGGTTAACTATATCCAGAACGACGGACTTACTTTCAATCAGGCATTGGAAGTTGTACGCGCTTCTGCTCTTTATACAGTACATACTCCGGTTCCTGCCGGACACGACTATTTTGACGAAGGCCTGTTCGGTCGCTACATGGGTGAATTCCCCGGTAAGCTGGGTATCAGCTGGCAGGAATTTATCGATATGGGACGCGAAAACCCGGGTTCTAACGAAAAGTTCTCTATGAGTGTATTCGCTTTGAATACTTGCCAGGAAGCAAACGGCGTAAGCTGGTTGCACGGAAAAGTATCACAACGCATGTTTGCTCCGGTATGGAAAGGATATTTCCCGGATGAACTGCATGTAGGATATGTAACTAACGGCGTACACATGCCGACATGGGCTTCTACAGAATGGAAACGTTTCTTCCACCAGCGTTTCGGTGAAAAATTCTTTGAAGACCAATCCAACAAAAAACTTTGGGAAGCTATCCAGAACGTCAACGACGACGATATCTGGGAACTGCGCAAAACTCTGAAAAATAAACTGATCGAATACATCAAAGGCCAGTACAAACAGAGCTGGTTGAAGAATCAGGGAGACCCTGTAAAGGTTGTTTCTATCCTTGAAAAGATCAACCCGAATGCGTTGCTGATCGGTTTCGGCCGTCGTTTCGCCACTTATAAACGTGCACACTTATTGTTCACAGACCTTGACCGTTTGGCTAAGATCGTAAACAATGAAAAATATCCGATCCAGTTCGTATTTACCGGAAAAGCCCACCCGGCTGACGGCGGCGGACAGGGATTGATCAAACATATCGTAGAAATCTCACGTCGTCCGGAATTCCTGGGTAAGATCATCTTCCTCGAAAACTACGACATGCGTCTGGCACGTCACCTGGTTGCCGGTGTCGACGTTTGGTTGAACACTCCGACCCGTCCGCTGGAAGCATCAGGTACATCCGGTGAAAAAGCAGAGATGAACGGTGTACTGAACTTCTCCGTACTCGACGGATGGTGGTACGAAGGTTATAAAGAAGGCGCTGGTTGGGCATTGACCGACAAGCGTACTTACGAAAACCAGCAGTATCAGGATCAGTTGGATGCCGCTACGATCTACCATATATTGGAAACAGAGATCATACCGACTTACTATGCTAAAAACAGCAAGGGATACTCTCCCGAATGGATCCAGTATATCAAGAACTCAATGTCTCAGATCGCTCCCGACTATACAATGAAACGTATGTTGGACGACTATATCAGCCGTTTCTACAGCAAACTGGCTAACCGTTCCGCTCATTTGCGTGAAGGTAACTACGCTGAAGCCAAAGCTATCGCAGCATGGAAAGAAGAAGTGGCAGAACATTGGGACAGCTTCCAGGTTGAATCATTCACTTGCAGCAAGGATCTGGCTATCGACGGACCGGTTGTCGGCAAAGAATATTCATTCAATCTGGTAATCGACCGCAAAGACCTTCAGGGAATGCTTGGAGCTGAAGTGGTTGTGACCAAAGAAAACTCGGAAAATCATCAGCTTGAATTGCTTTATACAAAACCGTTCGTGCTGAAGAAAGAAGAAGGTTCTAAACTGTTCTTTGAATTGAAAACAACTCCGAGCGAAGCTGGTGTTCATAAAATGGGCTTCCGTGTTTACCCTGTAAACAAAGAATTGCCTCACCGTATGGACTTTGCTTATGTTCGTTGGATTCAGTTATAATAAACAGTTATAGCAAATATGAAAAAGGATGCTTCCATAACGGGGGCATCCTTTTTTCATATTTATTTAATATCCAAGATTCTGTGTCAGATTTCTATTCAGGGAAAGTATATTTTCGGGAATCGGAAAGACAGTCGTATAACCACTGCTTTCTCCCGGTAACTGCGGACGGCTGCTATAGGTCCGTGTAAAAAGACCAAAGCGGACCAGATCCTGCCTCCTCCACCCTTCCCAGGCAAATTCCAGTTGACGTTCGGCCAGTATATTATCTAAAGTAGCCTGACGGTCCGGCATTCCGACACGGGAACGGACCTGATTCAACTCTGCCTCCCCGTTTCCCCCGTTACGGACCAATGCTTCACTTTTCATCAGCAAAACATCGGCATAACGGAACAACACAATATCATTATCCATCAGCTTCCCGTCTTTAGTCGCCGTTTTATCGATTGCATATTTCTTCATACGGGCACCCGCCACCTTCTCAAACGGTTTGCCGGATATATCCACATCGACCTTCCAGGGCAGATATTCCAACACCTGCCCGGTATCGAGCCGAACGGTATCCCCATTCAGATCAAGCACAACACCGGCAAAATAGCATTTACTGAAACGAGCATCGACCGAATCCGTATCATAACCGAAAGTCCGGAGCGCTTCAATTGTAGCGGCAGAGCCATTCTCACCGGATAATCCGTAAGCCTTCGCATGATTATAATGACGGGAGCGAAACAGGTATTGCATCTGGTTCGTATAAAAATTCTTATCCATCGGAATCGTAAAGATATTCTCTACAGAGGTTTCGTTAAATACGGAAAAGTTCTCTTCATAAGTACGTGACAACTGATAACCAAGCGCTGTTATGGAATCGCAATAAGCGATCACGGTTTCCCACGCATTCAACCGTTGACCGCCGACTTCAAAAAACACACTTTTTCCATCCGGCTGACTTCCGGCCGTCCAGTTATTATTTGTGTAAACTTCGGCATTCAAAGCCAGTTTAGCCAACAGAAAATAAGCAACCGGACGTGTCAAACGCCCGTAATAGTCACCGAGCTGGTTACTACGCTCCGCACTTAGCAACGGTGCTGCTTCCTGCAATTCTTTTACCACAAGCTCAAACACTTCCTGCCGGGTACTCTGCTTTACATCTTTCATCGGAGTGGATGACGACAATACAAGCGGAACACGTCCGAACATATCCACCAGGTAATAATAATACATGGCCCGGAAAGCACGCACCTCAGCCATATAAGCCGGGATATACCGGTTGTTCGTCTGCTTATAAAATTCGTCCAGACGTTCCAAAGACTTATTGCTCAACACAATCACCTTATACAAATACTCCCAGGTCGCCCGTATGGCATCACTGCTGACACCCCATTTATGCAGAAACAAACCTTGCCAGAAACCACCGTCATACCAGTCACCGCCACGGGTCGGAAGGATCGCCTCATCCGTCGTAAAGGTATTCAGGTCATATACTCCCCGGTAAGTTCCCTGTAATCCCTGGCTATCGCTGTAACCACCTACATAATTATAAAGCGTTGCAACCGTGTTCAGGTAGACCGAAGTGGCATTATCATAGGCTTCCTCTTCCGAAATTTGATCTCGCGGATTCTCTTCCAGGAACTTACTACAGGAAAGAAAAGTAAAACCGCACAAAATATAGGATAGTAAAACTAACTTCTTCATCACTACTAATTATTAAAATTGAAAACTCAAACCGACCGTATAAGAACGGTAAACCGGATAATTCCGCTTATCGTCTATCCCCAGCGTATTATTCACAATATAACTATTGATCATAGGAGTCAGGCCGGAATAGCCGGTGATCGTTGCCAGATTATTGACAGAACAGGACAACCGCAGGTTCTGCACATATTTCTTCCACTTGCCCAGCGGGACATTCCATCCCACGGTCAGATAGTCAAAGTTGATGTAATCACCTTTCTCCAACCAGTAATCCGTTGCCGTCTGATCCTTTATATTCTGCTCCGGAGCACCTTGCATCACATTGTAATCGGGGAAACTGCCCATATTCATATAAGTAAGGGAAGTCCCGTTGTATATCTTATGCCCGAAGGCTCCGTTTATCTGTAAAGAGACATCGAACTGCTTGTAGCGGAAACTGATATTCGATCCCAGCATCGTCTTGGGAGTCGCCTGTCCGGCAATGTAACGGTCTTCGCCATCTTCCAGATTCACACCATCGCCATTCAGGTCGGCAATCTCATATCTGTAACTACCATCCTCCTGCTGTGTCAGCCCGGTACAATGAGGAAGATAAAAGACACCTAAAGGCTGTCCGACAATCTGATAGACGATATGGTTATAACCTCCGTGGAAACCAGCGCCATTCAGATCGGAGATACTGGTATATTCCGGTGCCGACATCTGTTCGCCTTTGTACATACCGCTCAGGGACAGGAGTTTGTTCTGCTGGAAAGTAACGTTGACATTGATGCTCAATTCCATATCTTTCGTTTGCAAGGGAGTAACGCCGAAACCCAGTTCGACACCGCTATTCCGCATCGAACCGAGGTTTGCCAACAGTTTATTGTAGGCAAAAGGCGGAACGCTCACATCATAAAGATAAAGCATATCGCTGGTCTTCGAATGATAATAATCGACAGTCATCAACAGACGGTTACGGAAGAAACCGACATCTATCCCTGCATTCACGGTACGTTTTACTTCCCATTTCAGGTCGGGGTTGGCATTCCGGATTACCCCCATCGTTACCGTCGGGCTACCTCCTACCGATACCACGCCATTGGGTTTCACCAGTTGCAGGGAGTTATAAGAATCGATCGCATCCTGATTACCGGAAAGACCGTAGCCGGCACGTAGTTTCAGATTATTCAGGAAAGTGAACTGTTTCATAAAATCCTCCTCCGTGATTATCCAGGCAGCCGAGACAGAAGGAAAGAATCCCCATTTGTTATTCTTGCCGACTTTGGAGGAAGCATCCGCACGGGCATTGACCGTCGCCACATATTTCCCGGCATACATATAGTTGACACGTCCCAGAAAAGAACTCAACCGTGGGTCTTCATAATAAGAGTTCGTTCCCTCCCAAAGACGTACGGCCCCTGCCTGCAAATTATTATATCCGAATTTATCCGTTGAGAAATTCGTAACAGTCGTATAAAATCCGGTCAGGATATTCTTCTGAGCTTCCACCAGTCCAAGCGCATCCAGGTGATGCTTTCCCCAATCATTCGAATAACTCAGCAACAAATTACCCAACAAGTCCTCCATCTTCCTCTCTCCTTTATAGGCTTGTCCGTGCGCCCATACCGTGGTCGGCAGATACTGGGAGTTATCTATTATATTATATGTATAGGAACCGAAGGCTGAAAACTTAACCTGTTTGCTCAGGTTGACCGTAAACTTCAGATGGGTATTGAAATGGGCATTCGAATCATCATCTTTCACCTCCAGCCAGGCAAGCGGATTGGTAATCTGGCTGGCATTGGTTACCCCATTCCATGCTCCGGTCTGTTCGTCCCGATGGTTCGGGAATGTCGGATTAAACGCGGCAGCCGAATAGAAAGTCTTCTGGATATCATTCAGATAACGGTTCTTTTGCAGGGAACCGAAGACACCCAGGTCTATCTTCAACCGATCATTGAAAGCACGCTGGGCGATATCCAGTTTAACGGTAAAGTTCTGGAAATCGTTTGTCCGTACCACGCCATCCCGGTCCATAACACCGAGGGAAGCACGATAGTTGGACGTTTCAGAGCCTCCTCCCAAAGCTATATGATGATTCTGCACAATCCCGGTCCGGGTTATTTCATCCGGGAAATTCGTATTATAACCCAGATCCAGTATGTCGATATTACGTTCGGAAGCCACCGCCCGGAAATCGTCTCCCGACAGCATCTTCATATTCTTATAGACAGCCTCCACCCCGAAACTGCCATCGTAACTGATACTGAAAGCGCCGCCTTTCCCTTTCTTCGTCGCCACCTCGATCACCCCCGAAGCACCACGCGAACCGTACTGTGCCGTCTCGGAAGCATCTTTCAGGATAGTGAAACTCTCGATATCCGCCGGATAAATGGAACTAAGCGTATTCAGGTCGGAAGAAACGCCATCGATAATGACCAGCGGGTCGTTCCCTCCGGTCAGCGAAGTCGTTCCCCTCACCCGGACAGCACTCAGTGCAGCCGCCCTGTTTGCTCCGGTAGAGATACTGACCCCCGCCGCCTGTCCGCTCAAAGCGTTCAGCGAACTGGAGACAAATCCCTTGTTCATACGTTTTTCGGAAACTTTATCAACAGAACCGGACATGGTCCGCTGATTCCCCGTTGCATATCCAACGGCTATCTCATCATCCAGCCGTATGGAATCAGGCACAACCATCCTGAATGTATCCGTCGGTAACGGAGCGACCTGCGCCTGCCCTTCAATCCCCCGGACAGCTAATAAAAATATCGGAAATATGAATAAAGAAGAATAGAACTTAACCATATGCATATCGATTTAAGATTGTGAACCCCTTTTCAATAAAAACTACCAACCGCAAGGGATTGTTCATAAATATAATAAATGTTTTTAAATCAATGCTTATTTCTGTAATATTACTTGTATTGGCAGGTTCAGAATTAATCAGATATGAATTTAAACTATAACATATCCCCATAGCAGTGGGGATATTCCCCCATTGTAATGGGGATTATTCCCCTCCTATAGGGGGAAAATTCCCCACACAAATAAAAAAAGTGGGGAATTTCTTACGATGACTCAAATAGTATCAGAAGCGAGTCCATTCTTTCTAAACAAGCCTTCCCCCTGTCCCCCATTTAGTGATAATTAATAGTCCTCGCAAATAAATTATTTACGGAAATATTTCTTTATTCAGCAATACATTGTACCTTTGTCCTCGTTAAAAAAGAAAGTATTATTATAAGTAATAACATATAAAACTTATTATTATGTCTAAAGTAACAGTTGTTGGCGCCGGTAATGTAGGTGCTACTTGCGCAAATGTTCTTGCCTTCAATGAAGTGGCAGACGAAGTTGTAATGCTTGATGTTAAGGAAGGCGTTTCCGAAGGCAAAGCAATGGATATGATGCAGACAGCTCAGCTGCTGGGTTTCGATACTACAGTTGTAGGTTGCACAAACGACTATGCTCAAACAGCAAATTCTGATGTTGTTGTTATCACTTCAGGTATTCCCCGTAAACCGGGTATGACTCGTGAAGAGTTGATCGGTGTAAACGCTGGTATCGTGAAGAGTGTAGCTCAGAACATCCTGAAATATTCTCCGAATGCAATTATCGTAGTTATCTCTAACCCGATGGATACAATGACTTACCTGTCATTGAAATCTCTGGGCTTGCCGAAAAACCGTATCATCGGTATGGGTGGCGCATTGGATAGCTCTCGTTTCAAATATTTCCTGTCTCAGGCATTAGGATGCAATGCTAACGAAGTAGAAGGTATGGTAATCGGTGGTCACGGTGATACTACAATGATTCCGTTGGCTCGTCTGGCTACTTACAAAGGTATCCCTGTAAGCAAACTGCTGAGTGCTGAAAAATTGCAGGAAGTTGTTGCTTCTACTATGGTTGGTGGTGCTACACTGACAAAACTGTTGGGTACTTCTGCATGGTATGCACCGGGTGCAGCAGGAGCATTCGTTGTTGAATCTATCATCCACAATCAGTGCAAAATGGTTCCTTGTTCAGTTTATCTGGAAGGAGAATACGGCGAATCAGATCTTTGTATCGGCGTTCCTGTTATCCTGGGTAAAAACGGTATCGAAAAGATCGTTGAACTGGAACTGACAGCTGAAGAAAAAGAATTGTTCGCTAAGAGCGCTGCCGCTGTTAAGGGAACAAACGCTGCACTGAAAGAAGTAGGTGCTTTATAATCGGTAAACAAACTCGATTGATTTAAATAATGAAGAGGATAACTCAGAAATGGGTTATCCTCTTTTTCTTTTTATCATTACCTTTGCAGAAAAAAGAATTATGATTCGTCCGATGACAGTGTCTGATGTGAGCGAGATTGTCGCGATCTATGCCCACTATGTGAACAATACGGTAGTAACCTTCGACACGGAAGTTCCTTCTGAAACGGAGATGTGCCAACGGTTATGTCCTATTATGGAACATTATCCGGCCTGGGTATATGTCGAAGACGGAAAGATTGCCGGTTACTGTTATGCACACGAATGGAAAACTAAAAGAGCCTATCGCTCCACCGTTGAGACAACCATCTACCTCCATCCGGACTATACCGGCAAAGGATACGGACGTTTATTAATGAACCGGTTAATTGAAGACTGCCGCAACCGTTCGTTCCATGCCCTGGTCGCCTGCATCACCATCCCCAATGAGCCCAGTGTAAAACTACACGAAAGACTAAACTTCAAACAAGTCTCCTGTTTCCATGAAGTTGGTCGAAAATTCAAACGTTGGCTGGATGTGGCTGACTATGAGCTAAACCTCTGAAGATCATTAAACAATACCTTTTTGGTCTATAAAAAGCATATATCCTATATCTGGCAAAGTTTGAATAATCAAGCTATCATCTACAAGTAAAAGATTCCTCAATTTTGATATAAAATTATTCAAACTAGCATCATATACATCACTATCATTCCAAATTTCCTTATAAAAACAACTACGGGGAACCACCTCTCCGTGCTTTTCTATTAACAACAATAATATTTGATATTCAATCTTACTAAGCCTCTTTATCAATTTATTGTCAAAAAGTAAATCGCGAGTTTCTTTATTCAATTGCAACCTACCAAAAGTAATCAAGCGTGAATGCTCAGAAGAACAGGCATATTGTCGGATATAAACAATTAGTTCTTCCATATCAAAAGGCTTTTTAATATATACTTTTCCTCCAGCCTTTATACCTTGCGCAACTTCATATCCTCTAACATGCGACGACATAAATAATATTGGGATTGTAATGCCTCGAGATTGTATTTCAGAAGCAAAATCAATACCATTACCCTCACCCATTTCGACATCCAACACGATTATATCTGGTTCAAAAGAAAGAATAGCATCAATTGCTCCGTATAAAGATGATTGAAAAACAGCCTCCATCCTTTCTTCTTTTAAAAAAGAGACAATCATATTTCCTAACAAAATATCGTCATCTAAAACTATTACTTTTACTATTTTATTTAAATTCAGCATGGCAATGTTATAACAAATGTACTACCTTCTCCTTCTATACTTTGAAAAGCAATACTTCCTCCCATACTCCTTATCACTCGAGTCGTATAGATCAACCCCAATCCATGGCCCTTAGGTTGATTGCGATGAACTCCTCTACAACATTGCTTACAAAGTTTTTTCTGGAGTTTTGCAGAAATCCCCCACCCCGTATCTTTTATCGTAATAGAAAAATCGTCCAAATTATTTTCGAGAAATATCTCGATCTTTACATTTTCATTTGAATACCTTAATGAATTATCCAACAAATTTGTAATGCTATTTCTTAAATAAAAAGGGTCTGCATTAACCCATACTGTTTTCATCCTATTTTCTATTGACAATGAAAAATGTTTATTAGAATAGAGTATTGATATATTTTCCACCACAGAGTCTATCACCCCCTCCAAATCGATAAGATCTTTTTTATATGAAATATGCTGATCCTTCATTTTTAGAACTGATAATAAAGTTTCAATAGTATTACTCAATGTATATAATTGTGCTTTACAAGCCAAAAATGATTGTTTCTTTACATCATCACATTCTTTAGTTGCAAATCTGGAAATAAGTAAATAAGCTAAATTTAGAGGTGATTTTAAATCATGTATAGTTCCATATATAGCTAAAACATTGGATTTCAAGATCTTTTCTCTTTTTAGGATATTAAGCAGCAGATAAATCAGACATCCAATACTTAATATCATTCCCCAGCATGATATATCATTAATCCTTTTCATCTTCCCTATAATAAAGGAGGAGGGAATAACAACTGTACACTGTAAAAATAATGAATCAGAAATAGTTCTTCGCGGAGACATATAAATGTAATCATCTTCGTTTTTCACATAACAACCGGCAGTACTAATCATTTGTTCATTTTCATATAGTTCTAATTTATATGAAAACATCAGATTGACTCCTTTCAAACGCTCTTGTAAATTTTTATCCACCTTATCCAAATTAACAGACAAAGAACCTCCTTTTTCCTGCTCAACACTGATATTCAATAAATCGTTAAAGAGTAGAGAGTAATCTTCATAATAAGTTTTCTTCATATTATGAATCCAGATTCCCTGATTCATAATAATTGATAGGAAACCTATTATAAGGATAATGCTCGCAATTTTCATATATCACAAAATGAATACAAATATAATCAAAAAAAATATTTCTGGTTATTCAGTTATGATATAATGGTTAGAACGCATTATATCAATGAATAGTAATTTTGCCGCAGTTTAAAATTCAAAAACATGAAAAAAAATTATTATTTACTTATTTCAGCGTTAATTGCTGCTGTTTTGTTTTCTTGCCAGTCTATATTCGACGAAGAAAACAAAGTTTCAAACAATCCTCAAGATAACATCGGACAACTCCACAATGAAGGCATGGACTACATTTTAAATGAAATTACCCAATTGCCTAAAACAAAATCAGGAATAAGAGTTGTAGATATATCGCATATTAAACTGGCTACTATTTCTTTTATGAAAAAGAAAGAATTACTCAACAATAGAATTACTAAATCAACATACAGTGATAATTTTCCTGATTCCATTAATTTCTCTGATGTATCCATGACTAATATTCAAAAAGAATATCTCATACGCCTGATCGATATTCTATCGGTCCCTAAAGAAGCAGATCTCAAAAAAATAACCAACAATATCATAGAACTTGAAAATGAAATATTAGAAAACAAAGCTATTGAAGAAGATGAACGTTTTCCTATTCTATGTGGATGTTCCGTTGCTCGCTATTCTGCAGTATATTGGACAGAGAATTTAGAAAAATGGAAAGTAGAAATCATGGGTATAAATAATTCTCAACAAAAAATCATTACAACTAAAAGCGGAGATCCGGAAGAAGGTTTCTGGGATGGTGTATGGGATATAGCAAAAGAGGATGCAATCGGTGCTGCTTTAGGAGCCCTAGGAGGTGCAGGAATGGGAGGTATAGGTGCCGGTCCAGGAGCTATTGGTGGAGGATGTATCGCGTCAGGGACAGAAGCTGCGCACAAAATATTTTAAATTAGAACAAAATGAAAACTATAATAAAATGGACTCTATTGGCGATATTCATTTATATCTTCTTTTTTCTATCGAATTTAATAATAGAAGGAGACTGTCAAAATCTCCACCATCTTCTTTATAAGAGTCTTTTGTTATTTTGGCCTTGCTTATTTTTTTTTATTTTCACAACCAGATACACACAAAAGAAAAAAATTATATTTAAAGAATTCTATATTAGCTCATTTTTATTTTACATTATACAATCACTCATACTATACAAGCTGAGCATAGTCAATAATTTAAAAATAAATTACTTAGCATCCAATATAGAAGCAATTATTCTAACTTTTACAGTCATGCTTGTCACAGTATGTATTGTAAAATATAAAATAAATAAATAGTTCTTACCAGAATTAGTCTATTTATGTAAAATTGAATAGACTAATTCTTTATTTAAAATTATCGATGGAAAGTATATCATACAATTCTAATAAATGGAATACAAATTTATTACCTAACACATTATTAGCCGGCTTATTACTTTTCTTTCCATTGATATCAAATAATACCAATTATTGTTACATAAAAGAAATTTTTGTTTTTAGTATTAGTGCAGTATTCATATTATACTATCTATTTTTCAAAAATAAAATACTCATATATGTCTATGACATTTATATAATTATAGGAATAATATATATATTATCAAACACAAACAACTGGGACAATGACACTTATACAACAATCCATTACATTATTATATTTTTCAGTGTATCGAAAGCAAAATGGGATATCAATATTTTATTCACAATTATATCCATAAGTACAATCCATACTATTATATCAATAATCAATAATTGGTCATCACCATTAATGGGCATAATGAATAATTCTGGTATAACAGGAATATATCTAGCTATAACCTATCCTATTGGATTATTTTTCTTATTGAAAACTCAAAGAATAGTATATAAAATAATATATGGTTCAATATTGACACTCATTACAATCTGTATTTTATTAACAGATTCAAGAAGTGCTATTTTATCAATAACAATATGTACTATATATATTTATATTAAGAATAGTAATTCAATCATGAATCATATAAGAAAAAACAGTACAAAAAAATCATCAATTTACATTTTACTATTTATATCACTATGTATAGTCTCTTTATACAATTTAATCAATCATAGAAAAGAATCTGTAGATGGTCGAATTCTTATATATAAGATAACTACAAAAATGATATCAGATAAACCTATATTCGGTTTTGGTTATAATACATTTTATTCAGTATATCCAGATTACCAAGCATCTTATTTCAACAAACATCCTAATAGCAAATATAAATTATTGGCAGATAATACCAAATATGGATTTAACGAAATCCTACAAATAGGTGTAGAAAACGGAATAACAGGGATAATTTTAATATTCATATTCACAATATGTTTACTAACGATTAATAACAATGAAGATAAATTCATTGTATCATCCTTAAAATACTCAATACTATCTATATTAATAATCTCATTATCAAGCTATCCATTAAGAAGGAATGAGACATTATTAATAATTATAATTCTCGTTGGAATACTTGTTTCTTTCGAAAAAAGAATTCTTTTTACTTTCAATAGAACAGAAAGCAAATTACTAATTATGTCATTAATATTTTTCTACTTCAACATTACAGACTCTACCATAAGTAGAAAACAGGCATACACTATTTGGTTAAAAACAAAGAAGGCCCCAATACCAGACAAAGAAAAAATGGCAATTTACGGTTCAATAGAAAATGAATTAAAATACTTTCCGCTATTTTTATATAATTATGCAGTGATATTATCTAATTGTCAAAAGAATAACGAAAGCAATATCTATTTAGATAAAGTACTAATGCATATGAACACATCATATATCTGGATATTAAAAGGAAATAACTATAAAAACAGAAACAATTTTCAGGAAGCTTTAAAATGTTATACACATGCTTCCGAAATAGTTCCTAACAGAATTTTCCCTTTATATAAAACAATGCTTCTATACAAAGAGTACAATAGATATAATCAAATGATAGATACAGCTGAATTAATAAATAAATTCAATATAAAAATCCCATCTTATACTACACTAAAAATAAAAAAAGAAGCAAATGAAATTATTTCAATATACAATAATTAAAAAAGGAATCATAACGTTACTAACAATTATCATTTTTGTTTCTTTAATCAGTATTATGAAACAAAATTCATTCATACTATTTTTTCACTCAAAGAACTACTGTTTGTCTAAAGTTTTAAAATATTACAAAAACGATATAGAAAAATATAACGCTGCATCATTTTTAATTAAAAATATGACCAACAAATATACTTATAAAGTAACAATAAAAGATTCTTTAAAGACAAACACACGTTTTTCTTTATTTGACAAACATATAAATAATAAGAATTACAAATTTATATTAGACTCTCTAAATCTGCATCTCGAAACAGATCTTTTATATGACACACAGCATCTTGACTCCAAATATTTAATAGAAAATTGTAACAACGCATTCTATGCATGGAAAAACTTTCCATGGTCCAATGGATATACAAAAAAGATATTTTACGAGTATATCCTACCATACAGAATAAACAAAGAAAATCTGACAGACTGGAGATCATTCTTCATGAAACGTTATACATCTCTGATTGATACTATGAAAAATGAAAAGACAGTACAAAACATTGCCCAATTAATAATTAAAGACATAAATAATCAAATATCTTATTCCAATAACTCACTTAACATAAAACCATCCTTGGATTACAAAGAAGCCTTTTTGTCGTCAAAAGGGAATTGTTCTATCATAGCAGACATTATAGTACTGGCATTACGCTCTATGGGTATTGCATCAACTAAAGACTATATTCCCTTATGGGGTAATGCAGATAACGGTCATATCGAAGTCGTTTATTTTGATGAAGATTGTAATCCTAGAATGTTACAAACAGGAAACTGGTTAGCAGCCCATCCTCCTAAAATATTTAGGCAAGTATATTCAAATACGGAAACAAACAATATTAAAAAATTTGACGATAATTGCTATCTGGATGTAACAAATGAATACATAGCAACATCAAATATTAAGATTACAACCAAATCTATACAAAAAGATATCTATTTAGCCGTATACAACAACAATAAATGGAAAGAAATCGCTAAAGGTGAGATAATTAATGATAAATCATATATATTTTACAATATGGGACGCTCTATTATGTATTTACCAATCGCTAAAAAAGATTATAAAGGAATGAACGCTATAAGCGATCCTCTTTCCATTGATTTCCTTGGTAATATCAAAAAATATAAAATCAACAACAATAGCACTGTACATATTAACCTCACCCAATATCTAGCCAGCCTCCACATAACGAACAATATTGATTATTATGAATTAGCTTACTGGAATATTAGTCATTGGAGTACACAATGCATCTCCGGAGATCAACATAAAGGTTTTTATGCACATAACGTTCCTTCAAATACACTATATACAATTATAGACAAAAGAGACTTAAAGTTCAAAGGTCGAATTTTTACCTATGAAAATAATATCATAAAATGGTAAAAAAAATCTCTTATCTCTTCTAATATTCAATCAATTTGTTTATATTAGAGACCTCTATGACAAACTAAAAAACAAATGTCTATATACAAATATATATTACCCACAGCTATATTCTTTATTGGAATATTAATTATAAGTTCTGTAAAAAATTTATTTTTTGGATTTGAAGCCCAATTATTCTATGCGATTGAATGTTCTTCATATTGGTTCTTTTTTACTATCATCTATACACAATGTAAAAGAAAAAACAAAATACTTTATTTCCGATATGTCATTTGGCTATGCCTATCCTTTATCCTAAGTTCAGTCATTTGCTATCTGGCCAATAGATATACAGAAGAAAGTGAAAAGATAATAATACTACGACCATTAGTCACCAATATTTTCCTGGCAATTATTACACAATTATTATTGATATATAAAAAAGAGAATAATACCTGAATAAGAGAAAAAACTAGAATACATTATTAGGAGGAAAATAATATGGAAAATAACAATTTAAGCAATATTTGGAAAAGTCAGGCAGACCAAGAGATCAAACAATACTCGATTTCCGGACTATACCGGCAAAGGATACGGACGTTTATTAATGAACCGGTTAATTGAAGACTGCCGCAACCGTTCGTTCCATGCCCTGGTCGCCTGCATCACCATCCCCAATGAGCCCAGTGTAAAACTACACGAAAGACTAAACTTCAAACAAGTCTCCTGTTTCCATGAAGTTGGTCGAAAATTCAAACGTTGGCTGGATGTGGCTGACTATGAGCTGATTCTACAGTAATCGAAAAGAAAAATCTTTGGAAAATTTATTCGGCAAATATGTTGACCATCTGGAACAAAATATAGAAGATAAGAATCTTTATACTGGAATACTATTGTTTTAAGACCAGAAAGATATTGTATTAAGGTTAGAAAGAAGTTGTGTTTCAGAAAGAATTGCCTCATCTTGTAAGAAATTATCCTCATCTACGACTATACAACATAAAACAATGGATGAAAAAAAGGCTCCGGGCCTGTAACTATTAACCCGGACAGGATATAAAAAACGAGGATACCTGCAAAGATATCCTCGTTCCTTATTATATAAGCTTGTTATCTTCCGATAATACCCAGCTTTGAATCATTGATGAAATCAATGATGTGCTGTATCTCTTCGCTCATCGGCACCTGGTCTTTGATCATCAGCAGGGCATCGAAAAGACTTGAATTTCCCTGATAGATGATACGGTATGCATGGCTGATATGCTTGATAACCTTCTCGCTCACTCCCTGATGCGCCAGGATTACGGAGTTAACGCCGTAATAAATTGTCGGCTCCTGGGCAGCGACGATATAAGGAGGCACATCCTTGCGGAAACGGCAACCGGTCTGTGTCATCGACCATGTACCGACACGGCTTCCCTGGCTTGCCAGCACACAACCTCCGAAGATTGAATAATCCTCGAAGAAACAGTTGCCGGAAACCTTGCTGCCATAACCAAACACACTATGATTTCCAATATGTGTATCGTGCGAAATATGCACACCTTCATGCAGGAAATTACCATTACCGATAACAGTCCGGCCTTCCGGCGTCGTGGCACGGTTGATCACTACATTTTCACGAATCACATTATCATCGCCGATAACAACTAGCGTACTGTCGCCTTTATATTTAAAATCCTGAGGTTCTGCTGCAATGACAGCCCCGTTGAATACACGGTTTCCCTTACCCAGACGGGCGCCACTCATGATACTGGCGTGAGGCATGATTTCGCAATTGTCGCCAATCTCTACATTCTTGTCGATGTATGCAAAAGGATGAACTGTTACATTCGCTCCCAGTTTTGCTCCGGCATCTACATAAGCTAACGGACTAATCATAATAATCTATGTTTTAATGGTTATTACTCTCTTCCTCCACCAACAGCACTGTACAAGTTGATAACAGCCTGCATACGCTGAACGTTGTCGGATACTTCTGTCAATTGTGCGCTAAGAAGGCTCTGCTGAGCTGACAGGATTTCCAAATAAGTTGACTGGGCAGACTGGAACAAAGCTTTCGTATAGGTTACGGCCTTTTCCAATTGCTCGATCTGTTGTCTGTCCTGAACCAACATCTTGTTGGTTGCATCGTAAAGATGCAGGGCATCGCTTACTTCCTTACCAGCTTCAAGAATTGCTTGCTGATAATTCATCTGGGCGATCTTCTCCTCTGCTTTCGATACCTTCAGGTTAGCGATTAGCTTACCATTGTTGAAGATAGGCTGTGCCAGTGAAGCCAGGGCCTGGAACATGAACTGTCCCGGATTAGCAACAGTAATACCCGAACCGTTCGTCCAACCGGCTGTTGCCGTAATATTCAAACCGGGATAGAAAGCGGCACGTGCCTTGTTTGTCGTATAGTAAGCACTGGCAAGCGACATTTCCGCAATCTTCACATCCGGACGGTTTTCCAGCAACTGCAAAGGTACGCCGGCCATGATCTCGTCGGGGATCACCTGATCTTCCAATCTGCCGCGGTCGATACGTTGCGGTGCTTTAGCCAACAGTACGGACAAAGAGTTTTCCACTTCGCGAACCTGGCGTTGCAGATTGATTAACGAAGACGATACCTGATGATATACGGCTTTCATCTGAACGACTGCAGCCTCGGTTGTCATACCGGCCGTCTTCATTGCTTCCATCGCGCGTACATTTTCTTTATAGATAGCAACCGTTTCGGTTGTGATCTCTACCTGACGGTCGAGCATCAGCAGGGTAAAGTAAGTATTGGCAATACCACCGATCAACTGTGAACGGACAGCCTGCTGTGAATACTGGCTCTGCAAATAGATTGCTTTCTGGTCGCGGCTTGCATTGAGCAGCTTACCAAACAGGTCGACTTCCCAATTAGCAGCAGCCGGCAAAGTATAGGCTTTTGCATAGCTGGATCCTCCCATGGTGGTCAGCGAGCCTTGCGGGGCCAGGTTCAAAGACGGAAGGAAAGATAAACGGGCAGCAGTCAGCAACGTTTTCGCTTCTTCCACACGGAGAACGGCAGCCTGCATATCCACGTTATTCGCCAGTCCTTCTTCAATCAGAGCCTGTAATTTAGGATCACGGAAAACTTCCTTCCAGGAAAGATTTCCCATATTGGTCGTATCGGCAGCCAATGTATCCGTTACCGATACCGGATCACGATACAGACCGGACGTATCTATCGTTTCAGGACGATCATAAGCCTTGTAGATGTGGCAACTGCTCAGCAGGGCAGTTGCACACATCATATATATTATTTGATTTTTCTTCATTGTCTTCTCACTTATTTTTTAGCGTACTGTTCTATTTCCGTATTCAAATCGCTGTTGTCAAGGTCTTCCCATTCGATCGGTTTCACCTTTTCCTGCAAGTACTGGAATACCACGAACAAGGCAGGAACGATCAGGATCTGGAAGATCATACCGACAAACATACCACCAATAGCGGCAGTACCCAGCGTACGGTTACCGTGAGCACCTACACCAAAGGCGAACATCATCGGCAACAAACCGACTACCATTGCCAGAGAGGTCATCAGGATAGGACGCAGACGGGCAGCGGCACCCAATACGGCAGCCCAGGTAATACTCATACCCATACGGCGACGTTCGAGGGCAAACTCTACGATCAAAATAGCATTCTTTGCCAACAGACCCATCAACATGATCAACGCGATCTGCATATAAATGTTATTCGACATTGTGCCCAATATCATCTTCAATGCCGGGATGCTACCTAACGCAGCCCAACCCTGTACAAACAGGAAGCTACCCATCAGACCGAACGGAATTGAAAGCAATACGGCCAACGGCAATACGTAACTTTCATACTGTGCACTCAGCAACAGATAAACGAACACGAAACACAAGATAAAGATCAAGCCGGTAGTACTTCCACTCGTTTCCGCCTCTTCACGTGCCATACCTCCCAACTCATAACCGAAACCGGCAGGAAGGGTGGTGCTTGCCACTTCTTCCAGTGCTTTCAGTGCCTGACCGCTGGTAAATCCGTCAGCCGGGGCAACCATCAGTTTCATTGATGTATACATGTTAAAACGGCTGATGATATCCGGACCATATACTTTCTCTATTGTAATAAACTGGGAGATCGGTGCCATTTCGTTACCGTTTCTGACCTTGATATTCTTCAACGATTCCATATTCGCTCTCATAGAAGGATCGGCCTGCACCATTACACGGTACATCTTACCGAAGCGGTTGAAGTTGGAAGCATACAGACCACCATAATATCCCTGCAAAGTCATAAGGATATCGCTCGGACTGATGCCTACTTTCTTACAGGCTGCCGCATCGATATCGATCATATATTGCGGGAAGTTCGGGTTGAAAGTAGTCTGGGCCGACTTGATTTCCGGACGGGCCGTCAATGCTGCCATATAGTCTTTGGAAACATCAAAGAATTTCTCCAGGCTACCACCGGTCTTATCCTGCATATTCAACTCGATATCACTGGAAGCGGAATAACCCGGAATCATAGGCGGAGTAAAGAACAATACCTGTGCATCCTTCACCACTTTCTGGGCACGCATGAATAAACTACCGTAAACTACTTCCGCACTCTGCGTCATAGAACGTTCTTCCCAGTCTTTCAACTTGATGATGAATGAACCGTAAGAAGGTCCCTGACCACCGATAAAACTGAAACCGGTAATAGCCGTACGTGATTTCACAGCCGGGTCGGAAGCGATCAGACTATCTACACGTTCCATGATTTCCAATGTACGTTCCTGAGAAGCTCCGGGAGGTAATGTTACAGCTCCCATGATAGTACCCATATCTTCATTCGGCACCATACCGGTCGGCGTTACCTGCATGAAGAAGATCAACAGGGCAATAGAGGCAGCAACAGTTCCAAATGCCAGCCATTTCTTCTGGATAAAGAACAATACACGCTTCTTGTAACTCTTCAATAAAGAATCGTAAGCCACATTGAAAGAGGTATGGAAACGGGATACGAATGTCGTCTTCTTTTCACCGTGTTCATCATGAGGTTTCAGAAAAATAGCACAAAGTGCCGGACTCAATGTCAAGGCATTCAATGCCGACAAACCGATAGCAATAGCCATCGTCACACCGAACTGACGATAGAATATACCGGCTGTACCTCCCATGAAACTTACAGGGATAAACACGGACATCATCACCAATGTAATAGAAACGATCGCTCCGCCAAGTTCACTCATCGCATCGATAGATGCCTGTTTCGCCGATTTATATCCCTGGTCCAACTTGGCATGGACCCCCTCGACGACGACTATCGCATCATCGACCACAATCGCAATGGCAAGTACCATCGCACAAAGTGTCAACAAGTTGATACTGAATCCGATCAGTGACAACAGGAAGAATGTACCGATCAAGGCTACCGGAATCGCAATAGCAGGAATCAAGGTTGAACGTAAATCCTGCAAGAACACATATACCACAATAAACACCAGGATAAAGGCTTCCAGCAAAGTTTTGAGAACCTCATGGATAGAAGCATAAAGGAAGTCGTTGGCATTCATGGATACTTCAACCTTCATTCCCGGAGGCATAGTCGCCTCTGATCTCACCAGCAAATCCTGAATATTATTGATCGTTTCTGTTGCATTCGTTCCCGGCATCTGGTAAACGATACATGCTACTGCATTATGGCCATTTACTTTATTTACATAGTTGTAAGTCAAACGTCCCAATTCGATATCGGCAATGTCCTTCAGACGAAGCACTTCACCGTCGGGCAATGCTTTTACTACAATATTATCAAATTCTTCTGCTGTTTGCAGACGTCCTTTATAGCGGATCGTATACTGGAACGACTGGTTTCCCTGTTCACCGAAAGAACCCGGAGCAGCCTCCACGTTCTGTTCAGCCAACACGTTCGATACATCGTTAGGCACCAGCTTATATTGTGCCATTACATCCGGCTTCAACCAGATACGCATAGAATAATCGGTACCCAATACGTTGGCATCACCGACCCCCGGTACACGCTGTACTTCAGGAATCAGGTTGATCTTTGCATAGTTTTCCAGAAATTTCTGGTCGTAACGGTCTTCCGCATCATAAACGGCAAAAACAACCAGCATGGAGTTCTGACGTTTCTGGGTAGTCACACCGATCTTCGTTACTTCGGCAGGCAACAGACCTTGTGCCATCGACACACGGTTCTGAACGTTTACTGCTGCCATATCCGGATCGGTTCCCTGTTTGAAATATATGGAAATATCGGCAGAACCGTTATTGGAAGCATTTGATGTCATATACATCATGTTCTCTACCCCGTTGATCTGGTCTTCCAGCGGTGCAATCACACTATTCAATACAGTCTGCGCATTGGCACCTGTATAAGTGGCCCTTACCGAAACAGTAGGAGGCGCAATGTCCGGATATTGGGTAATAGGCAATGTGAACAAACCTAATATACCCAGGATGACAATCAGGATGGAAATCACCGTTGAAAGCACCGGACGGTTAATAAATCTATCTAATTTCATATGTTACTTTTTTATAAACGAATATCACCGGGAAAGCCCGGGTTATCCTATACCTTTAATTAATTAAAAGCTGTTTTTAAATTTCCTTCGTTCTGGTCTTTCATGGCCTGCTGGAACTTTGCAGCCTGCTCAGCCTGTGTAATCGGCGTGATTTCCTGACCGTCTCTTAAACTCTGAACGCCTTCAACAACGATCTTATCACCGGATTTCAAACCTTTAGTAACCAGATAATTCTGACCATCATCCAAAGAGGAAATCTGAATTTCAACATTTTTAATTTTATTATCGGGTTGCAGTACATATACGAATTTTTTGTCCTGGATTTCAACCGTAGCTGACTGCGGAATCATAATAATACCTTCCATGGTGTAAGGGAATACCACGTTTCCTGTTCCCCCGCTTCGCAGGATTCTTTTGTCATTCGGGAAAACGGCACGCATACTAACCGAACCGGTCGACTGGTCGATAACGCCACTGACAGCATCGATCTTACCGGTTTCTTCCAGCATCGTTCCGTCTGCCAACTGTAACTGAACGGCCGGCATCTTATCCAATTGTTCTTTCAGTGTGCCTCCGGCTTTTGTGAGCTGCAACAATTCCTTTTCCGTCATTGAGAAATAAACATATACTTCTCCGATCTCAGAAACAGTTGTCAACGGACTCGAGATAGAAGGGCTCACCAAACTTCCGATACGGTAAGGGAAAGTTCCGACAACGCCATTGGAAGGACTGGTCACTTTACAAAAAGATAAATTCTGTTCCGCACTAACCAAAGAGGCTTCTGCCTGTGCCAAGGATGCCTTTGCAGACATCAATTGGTTGACGGCTGTCTCATATTCAAAAGAACTGATAATAGCATTATTATACAGGTCTTTCTTATTCTTTTCTGTCAATGTCAACGTTTTTACGTTTGCATCTGCCATAGCAACAGCTGCTTTGGCCTGGTTCACTGCCGCCTTATACTGCGTGGGATCAATTTCAAACAAGGGCTGATCTTTACGGACCGTAGCTCCTTCATCGACACATAACTTAACAATAAAACCCGACACCTGGGGACGGACTTCAATATCCTGCGTACCTCTGATAGTCGCCGGATAGGAAGTTGTCTGATTGCTGGAAGATGAATTCACGGTCAAAACAGCATATTCACTGTCACCTAACTTCATGCCGCTCTGGCTGTTACCACAGGCGGTTAATAAAGACACTCCCAGCGCAAATAATGCAATTTGTCTACATTGGGTAATAGTAGTTCTCAACATTTGTTTATCCATAATTATAATTTAATATATTTCTGCCTTTTATTTTTTCGTACATTTATTCCTGAAGGCTTGTATTATCAGACTCGACAACAAAGGGACTCATATCCTAAAAAACGTACAAATGTAGAATCTTTTTATTGCACTTTTACCGTTTATACATTCTTTTATACTAAAAAATAGCTTTATTTATATGTAGAGATCAAACAGATAGCTATTTTTTGCCGGATCGAAAGTAAATTAGTCCAAAATTGCATACATTCCGTTGTTGTTGTTTGTTTATTCAATAATTTAGTTTAAATTTACAGCTATCTATAAACATAATTAATCTACAATCTGATGGGACCAAAGTTTTCTATTTCGGAAGTATGCAGTACTTCATGGCAACGTACTAAAACTCAGATATGGGTTTTAGCCGGCTTATTGATAGGTATGACAATAATTTCTTTTACGCTGAGCGCTTTTGCCATGCCTATGCAAAAATCCATAGTGGGTACAATCGTTATTAATTTGATCAGTTGCATTATCTCCTGCATTTTTGCATTAGGATACATGAAAAACATATTCCAAGCCCTGGATGGAGAGGAACCGCAATTCTCGGCCTACGGACAACAGGCCCGTAAAATCATCACTTATTTTGTGGCTAATCTTTTTATGGGGATCATCGTGGTGTTCGGTATCTGCCTGTTCATTATTCCAGGCATTTATCTGGCTCTCCGATTGCAATTTTTCACCGCTTTCATTGTTGAAGAAGATACAGGTATCATCGAATCGCTGAAACGCAGTTGGGAAATAACCCGCGGACAGGGCATGCCGTTATTTATGCTTATGCTGGCTATGATCGGTATTTTTATATTGGGACTTATCCTGCTGGGTATAGGTATTTTTGTAGCAATGCCTCTTATATATATGATGTATGGCTATGTTTTTCGTAAATTAAATGCACCTTTGCAGATTATTGAGGAATTATAATTTTTATAACACAAAACAAACAGTCCGCAGAATCTTTTCATGTTCTGCGGATTATTTATGATAACAGAATTGCCCTATGGGGAAAACGTATAGAATAAAAGATATAGCAGAATTATCCGGAGTTTCTACCGGAACCGTCGATCGTATTTTGCACAACCGTGGCAAAGTGTCGGAAGAAGCACAGAAGAAGGTCGAAAAAGTATTAAAAGAGATAGACTATCATCCGAATCTGATAGCCCGTTCGTTAGCCCTCAAGAAAAAGTATAAATTCGTTACATTGATACCCTCTTTCGGACAGGGGGAATACTGGGCAAAGCTGTCCGAAGGGATCAACAAGGCCGAACAGGAATTATTCAGTTACAATATTGAGGTCGAGCGGTTGTACTTCAACCAGTATGACAGAAGTAGTTTCGATAATTTGATTCCCAAAATAGAAGAGGCGGATTGCCAGGGAGTAATCATAGCAACCCTTTTTAAAGAGAGCGTTATCCAACTCACGCAACAACTCGATAAACTCGAAATCCCCTATGTGCTGATCGATGCCTTTATCGAAAATACCAATTGTATCGCTTATTACGGAACAAACTCCTATGATTCCGGATATATCGCCGGGCGGTTACTTTTTGAACAGATACATCCGGAGGACAACATCGCTATTTTCCGCTTTATCCGTAAAGGCGATATGCATTCAACTCAGGTTATGAAACGTGAGGAAGGTTTCCGCGATTATCTGTACGGTCATGATTTTCTGGGAAAAATATACCCTGTACATATTCATGCCGATGAATCAGTAGAAAACAAAGAGATACTCGACTCTTTCTTCGCAACGCATGAAGAGATCAAGGCTGGTATAATCTTCAACTCCAGAGCACATGTCCTGGGTGATTATTTCCAGCATCAGGACATCGACAAACATTTTAAACTGATCGGTTACGACGTGATCGAATCGAATCTGAGCCATCTGAACAACGGATACATCACCCATCTGATCGCCCAACGTCCGGAAGTGCAGGGATTCAATTGCGTCCGCGCTTTATTCCGTCATCTGGTATTAAAAGAAAAAGTCGAACAAATCAATTATATGCCTATTGATATACTTATCAAAGAGAACATTAAGTACTACAATAACTATATTTAAAGGCATAAATTAATTATTTTTCTTCTATATTTTTTTTGTTTGACAAATAAATACCATACATTTGCACCCAACGTGTGCTCGCGCACATATTGAACATAAAATGGAAATATCACAATAAAAATCATATATAAAATGGCTAATTTATTTTGTATTAAAGACAGAGTTGTCATCATTACCGGAGGAGCCGGTATTCTGGGTAGCGGAATCGCAGGCCATCTGGCTGAAGAAGGTGCTAAAGTTGTAATCCTTGACCGTGCAGTGGAAATCGGAGAAAAAATCGTTGCCGATATCAAAGCAAAAGGTGGCGAAGCCTGTTTCTTCCAGACTGACGTTCTGAATAAAGAGATCCTCGAACAGAATAAAAAAGATATCCTTGCCAAATATGGCCGCATCGACGCATTATTGAATGCTGCCGGTGGTAATATGGCCGGTGCTACAATCGGTCCGGACAACAACATCTTTGACCTGCAGGTCGATGCTTTCAAAAAAGTGGTAGACCTGAACCTGTTCGGCACAGTGCTTCCTACTATGGTTTTTGCAGAAGTAATGGCTCAACAGAAAGAAGGTGCTATCGTAAACTTCTCTTCTGAATCCGCTCTTCGTCCGTTGACACGTGTGGTCGGATACGGCGCAGCAAAAGCTGCCATCTCCAACCTGACCAAATATATGGCCGGTGAACTGGCTATCAAATTCGGTGAAGGCTTACGTGTAAATGCTATCGCTCCGGGATTCTTCCTGACAGAACAAAACAGGACATTGATGACTAATCCGGATGGTTCTTATACGGAACGTGCCAAATCTGTCATTGCCCACACACCGTTCAGACGTTTGGGAACACCGGAAGAATTATTCGGTACGATTCAGTACCTGATCAGTGACGCATCCAAATTTGTAACCGGAACAATTGCAATTGTCGACGGCGGTTTCGATGCTTTCTCAATCTAAATGCCTAATAATATGCCAATAGGTTAATGTGCCAATATGCCAATTACTTTAAAGCATATGCCGTAGCCAATTGGCACATTGACAAATTAATAAATTATTTTCTATGTATTTATGCGAACAAACTTGGCGTTGGTACGGGCCGAATGATCCTGTCAGCCTTTGGGATATTAAACAAGCCGGAGCAACCGGTATCGTAAATGCTTTACACCATATCCCTAACGGGGAAACGTGGACAGTAGAGGAAATCATGAAACGGAAAGAAATGATCGAAGAGGTAGGCTTGAGATGGTCTGTTGTCGAAAGTGTTCCCGTTCATGAACATATCAAAACACAAACCGGAGATTTCCAGAAATATATTGACAATTACAAGGAAAGTCTGCGTAACCTCGGAAAGTGCGGTGTTAATGTTGTGACATATAATTTTATGCCGGTACTTGACTGGACACGTACTGATCTGGCTTATACGATGCCGGACGGTTCAAAGGCTCTTCGCTTTGAACGTGCAGCTTTCGTTGCTTTCGACCTTTTCATCCTGAAACGTCCGGGAGCTGAAAACGATTACTCGGCAGAAGAGAAGGCTAAAGCGAAAGCTCGCTTCGATATAATGACCGAAGATGACCGTAAACTACTTACCCGTAATATGATTGCCGGTCTGCCCGGATCGGAAGAAAGTTTTACGATCGAACAGTTCCAGGAAGCACTGGACCGCTACAAAGATATCGATGCTGAAAAACTGCGTTCCAACCTGATCTACTTCCTGCAGGAAATTGCTCCGGTAGCCGACGAAGCGGGTGTTAAACTGGTGATCCATCCGGATGATCCTCCCTACTCCATCCTCGGTTTACCACGTATCCTGAGTACGGAAGACGATTTCAAAAAATTGATCGAAGCTGTTCCGAATCCAAGTAACGGTCTGTGCTTGTGTACCGGTTCATTCGGTGTTCGTAGCGACAATGATCTTGCCGGTATTATGGAACGCTATGGCGACCGCATCGACTTCGTTCACTTCCGTAGCACACAACGGGATGCAGAAGGAAACTTCTTCGAAGCAAACCACCTGGAAGGCGACGTGGATATGTACGGCGTAATGAAAGCGTTACTCGAGCTACAACAAAGACGTGGTTGCTCGATCGCTATGCGTCCGGACCATGGCCATCAGATGATCGATGACTTGAAAAAGAAGACAAATCCGGGTTATTCCTGCATCGGACGCCTGAGAGGTTTAGCTGAACTTCGCGGTCTGGAGATGGGTATAGCCAAATCTCTTTTCAAGAAATAACAGAGACTGAAATTTCATTTCTTATTGATTTATAATGAAAAAAGCGTTCAACTCCGGTTGGCGCTTTTTTCTGTTTTATGGTTTTCCAATACATTCACCAGACCATTGAAAAGCATAAACAAATGAAAAAGAACTATAAAGTATTCCTGATAAGGACTTTAGACTGGATTGTTTTTTCTATTTTTGTCCAGCTAAAAAATTTCATAATGCCTAAGATCTACAGTTATATATTATTATTTATTACACTAATAACACTAAGTACCTGTTCTTCGGTACTATCAGTGCAATCACCACCATCCGTTTCCGATCAGGAATTTAACATGCTGTCTCCGTCAACAGAAATCCCTCTTCCCCAGATAGATATATTCCTTCCTCCTACACCGGAATTGGGAAAAACAGAATATGCACGTAAAGATATTACTGAGGATTTTTCTCCACGGGAAAAAGCCGATATAGCTGTTCCGGATCCAAAACTTCTGGCTGACGAAAACTCTCTTGTTATCGACCTGGCTCTCATGACAGATGAAGATTATGCTTTTCCACTCCCCGGAGCAAAAGTCATATCGCCCTATGCCGGCCGCAGAAGACATCATTCCGGTGTTGATCTGAAAACATGTGCTAATGATACCATCGTTGCAGCCTTCGATGGAATTGTCCGCATGGCAAAACCTTATGCTGCTTATGGTAATGTTGTAGTCATCCGTCATTATAACGGGCTGGAAACAGTTTACAGCCATAATTCCAAAAATCTGGTTAAAGTAGGTGACCGCGTAAAAGCCGGTGAACCGATCGGACTAACAGGAAGGACAGGCAGAGCTACTACGGAACATCTGCATTTTGAAGTGCGTATCAACGGGCAGCACTTTAATCCTGATAAAGTATTCGACCTGGGAAAACGAAAATTGCAAAACACTTGCCTGGTCGCTACCAAAACAGGAAAAAATATTGCTGTAAAAGCTATCGATATACTCCCGCAACAGCGTACCAATGAATACCAATACTCTTATTTAGGAATCCCTGTTCCGAATAATAATAAAAAGCTGGATTTGTAGAATAAAAAAAGACAGAGTTTGCATTCTCAAGCTCTGTCTTTTTATAAGATCATCTTCTTTTCTAATCTATTTAGGAAGTTGAGGAAGTTTCTCAAATAATACCTTAATCCTTTTCTGCAAATCTACCGGCAGTTGAGAGAGATATTCTTCCGGAACTCCAAGCTGAACAAAATCCATCATCGTATAAACATCTTCATTTACATTTTTCCAATAATTCGGATTATTTTACATGGCAAAAAATGTAGGTGACTTAAGAAGTTCCAAGCCTCCTTCTACAACCTTTTTCAATGATTCTTTTAATTCCTTTTCCGATTCTTTTATTTTCTCTGTAGTTTCATGTGTCCCTTCATTCAACAAGGAAAATACTTTAACTTTCCATGACCAGGTTCACAATACAATCCTACTTTTGATCCAGAAAGGCCAGTACATCCGTTACTGCCTTTTCATGAAATTCCAAAAGGCCATGAGCAAAATAAGGTGTTGCCTCTTCATCAAAACGAATACGAAGATCAAAAAATCTGACGCCAAATTCATACTGTTCTTCAAGAGACAGGTTCTGACATTTTCCGGTATTCCAAGCTAATATCTGGACTAGTCCGGTTGGCTTAAGATAAGTCATTGAGTTGTGAGTTCCTAGTTTAAGCATAATATGGTTATTTAAGTGATTAGTAGAAGCTGATTTTCAAAGGGAGCTTCATTCTGCAAATATAAACATTTATCCATACCTGATGTAAAAAACAACTGATATTCTTATTTATTTTCTAATTTGGTCCATAAACAAAAAAGGCCACTGATTTTCAGTGGCCTTCGTGGAGATGGAGAGATTCGAACTATCATAATCACAGATAATCACCAATAATCATTAGCACTAAAAGTCAAATAGTTAAATAAATCTATACAGTCACACATAATCGCAGATATCTATAAGTAATCACATTTTTGCGTGTAAATTTGTAACGTTACACGCAAATATTAGATCTATGATTAAAAGGAGTATTACATTCGATTTAGAAAAAAGGAAAAAGGACGGAGTATTGATAGTAAAGAACGTCCCTATACGTTGCTGTATCACTTTTAACCGGCAGAGGATAACTATGTTTACAGGCCATCGAATAGATGCCGATAAATTTATCCAAGCCAAAGGTATGGTAAAGAATGGATGCTATAACGAAATGGGATTTTCTTCCTCCGAGATAAACTACGACATCGAAGAAATGAGATCCACTCTTCAGGAGATCTTTAGAAAATTTGAAATAGCCAATGAAATGCCTACAACCGATCAGATCAAAGAAAAATACAAAATAGCCACAGGGAAACAACAGGCCCAAGAAGAAAAAGCAGGCTTATTTGATCGTTATAAAGAATTTATTGATACCATTGGCAGACAAAACGCCTGGTCAGATAGATCCTTTTACAAACATAACTCAGTTATGCATCTATTGCAACAGTACAATCCAGACTTGGAATTTGACAATTTAGACGAAGAAGAATTGCAGAACATACTTGAGTTTATGAGAGTAGAAAAAAACATCAGAAATACGACATTAAATAAATACTTACGATTTATCAAACAATTTTTATCCTGGGCTGAGTTGAAAGGTTATTTAAAAAATGCTGATTATAAGAGATATAAACCCAAATTAAAAGGAGCCAACTTTGAGCTGAAGAAGGTTATTTATTTAACTTGGGAAGAGTTAATCAAACTTTATACAATGGAAATACCAAATATCCGGTTAGAACAAACTAGAGATGTATTTTGCTTTTGCTGCTTCACCGGATTAAGGTATTCGGATGTTTATAACTTGAAAAAAATAGACATCAAAGATGCCAAATTAAATATAATCACTATAAAAGACGTAGACAACATAAGTATTGAATTAAACAAATATAGCCGGGCGATTCTTGAAAAGTACAAAGATGTAGAATTAAAAAAAGGTAAGGCATTACCAGTCCTCAGTAACCAAAAATATAATGATAACTTAAAAGAACTTGGTCAATTAGCAGAACTAAATGAAGAAATGACAGAAGTATGGTATGTGGGGAACAAAAGAATGGAACGAGTTGTAAAAAAATACGAAGTATTAACTACCCACGTAGCTAGAAAGACATTTGTAGTTAACGCGCTTACTATGGGGATTCCACCTCAAGTCATTATGCGCTGGACTGGGCACAATGACATTAAAGCCATGAAACCTTATACAAAGATAGTGGATAAGCTAAAAGAACAAGAAATGAAGAAGTTTGATGAAATGTGATTACGCGCGTACATAATATATATATTACTCTATTTTTATATTAAGAGGCCCTCCACAGTGAGGGCAGCTTAATTCTGTATGATTCGACTTAGGCAGAAGATCTTCAGGAGATATAAATAATTGCCACATAGGAATATTCATAGCTTTAGCTATTCTTTCATAAGTTTCCCTAGTTGGATTTTTAAGCAATGCGTTAACGTTTTGCTTTTTTATTCCTATCAATTCGGCAAATGCGCTTTTAGACATGCCTCTGTTTTTGAGTATTTCTTCAATTCGATCCATAAAAATTAATTTGATCACTAAATTTACTCACCATATAAATAGTAATCTTATTTAATTACTTAATTAATATTAAAGTATCATTATAATATTACACACATTCAGTAAGTAATGCATTAATATTACTAGATTTGTCCTGTAATGCTACATAAAACTAAATAGACTCGCACGTTTACCCTTTCAATGTATCTATAAGCCTTTCCTGATTAATCCCAGGGAAGGCTTTTATCTTCTTCTTGGGCGACTTAATTCTATAACATTAAAAATCTGTCTCACATCTTTCAAATGGATTATTCTGTCTTCATAGAATGGATTAAGAGAATGAATCTTGATAGTACGATTCTGCACATCATGCTCTGTTATCCTCTTTACCAAGATGCCTTCTTTATGGACGATCACAAAATCCCATTTACGAATATGTAATTTACACTCGATCCAAAACTCCGGCTTTATCTCTCTACAAAGAAGCCTATCCCCTTCGATTAAAGAGTCCGTTGTCCCATCATCCATGCTATCGCCTTTTACTTCGAAAGCCATATAATTACCATGAGCTTCGTGGTCAACTATAAATGGTATACGAGGGAGAGTCTCTATATACTCTGCATCTGCATATCCACACATATACCCAGCATATGCGTATTGATTAACCAATGGGACATATATTATATGATCAGGAGAAATTGGTTCTGCGTTTGAAGGAATAGTTTTTATTGGTACCACATTAGACACCGGAGCATATATATCTCCCCTTCCTGTTATTAACCAATCTCTATTATACTTTGGAAAACGTGCAATTATTTTATCCACAGTAGATCTTGATGGAGTTCTATGCTTGTTAATAATAGTGCCTATAGTTGTATTACTAGCAAGCCCAATCTCATTACTAAAAGAGTTTTTATTATACCCCTCATTTTCAATTATATACTGTACTCTTTCCCATGCTTCCATATAGATTCGCGCGTATTATATGTGTTAAATAAATATAACTACACGCATTTCATGCTCGCTTTTATTGTATGCGTGCAAAAAGTGCGTATATTTGCATCACAAGAACGATACAAAGATACGCAACAATAACCGTTGAAACAATAGTATGTATGTGTCATTCTTTTCTAAACTGGTGATAGTAACCAGTCAACGCTTGAAATCGCAGTTTTCCGTATCCAACGACGAGCAGTGGCGCATACCTATAAATAATAGACGCGATAATACTCGTGAAAAGCAGATTCGTGACATGTCCGATGATCGCAGCGGGGATAAATAGCAAAATACTATCGGTGTTTGGCTGTGTAAACTTAGGTTTGTATGCAACCAAACACTTTATATAGGCTGTGTGGTGAAAAAGGGAGACACATTACTCTATAATAGGATAATCAATCCTTAGATGTAAAGAGCTTGATAACTCATCCTGGTTCAAATCCAGGCACAGCCACATTAATAATAACACTTAAATAAATATGGAAAAAGTAATAGATATCAGTAACGGTTTTAGTCCTGTAAAAATGTTTAACCAGATGAAAGTTGGAGACATTTACAAAATACCCTACGACGACAGTCGGCATAATGGTATTAAATCCGAGGCTGCCAGACGAAATAGAGATGCTAGATTAACGGGGAAATTAAAAGGGAAAATTGATCTTATTTATCGCGTGTCAACAGCTGAATATCCAGGGTACACATCAGTTATAAAACTTAAATAACATGGAACGTATATTTCCTGAACTCACCGCTGAATGTGAGAGAACTGCAATCATGTATTGTTCCGGATTGGAAAAGAAAGAAATCGCTGATATTAAATGTCGTGCAACAAGTACTATCGTAAACCAATTAAGAACAGCATATGAAAAATTAGGTATAAGAAACGGGAGACAACTTGCAATTATATTAGCGGAGCGTCTTTCTGGTCTTCATATCACATTTGACTTTTCTTCTACTACTCGGACAGTTATAGCAGGATGTTTACTCGTATTACTAATTGTAAATCACAATATGGATATGAGAAGACAACGCTTAAGAAGTTCCAGATCTAATAATAACATAGAATTGATCTGCCGAGCAAAGACAATATCTAGAGGAAGAAACATATTACTCACCGCTTAAAACAATTAATAATGGATATAGCAAACATGCCAGCAACAGAAATTACAGCAGGTCAATTGGCAGACCTAATTATCCAAAAACTATCAAATAAAATAGAACCAGCCGAAAAGCCTAAATTATCCCGAGGCCTTGATGCTTTGGCACAAAAGCTAGGAGTCAGCATAAGTACTGTTGTTAGATTAAAACGAACTGGTGTGTTTGGTGACTCCATAAAGCAAAATGGAAGAGTTATTCTTGTTGACCTAGATAAAGCTGTAGAATACTATTTCGACAAAACAAAGAGAAAACAAAGAAGATAATCACGCTGTGAAGCGTTACATCGGTTAAGTTTATTTTCCGGGTGAAATTCCCGGATCTGGGGGATTAGCTCAGTGGTAGAGCGCGTTTTATCGATCATGTAACGAAGTCGGCAGTTCGAACCTGCCATCCTCCTCTTGTGTAATACGAATTATATAAGACTAGGTTTAATAGTTTTGGACTGCACCATCCGTGAGGCTCGTGCAGTTTTTTTATCAGTAAACAATAAAATCAAATATATATGAAAAAGGTATTTCTTGCGATCCTGCTATTTGCGGGTTTTATCCTCGTGATATCCGAAAGTGACACCTTTGTGCCCAACGTTTTAGGATTAATAATGTGCTGCATATCAGCATATAACCTTAAAGTCTTTAAGGCATGAGGGATATTTATATAAAGGACCCCGAAGGAGATTATGATTACGACGGGGAGGAAGATACAGAAGATCTAGAAGAAGCTTTTCAACGAGACTGGGAAATAAATACGTTAAATTGGTAATAATAAATGAATTATGAAAAATGTAATAGCAAAATTTAAAAAAGAAACAGGGGAGACACTTGAAATAAAGAACAGAAAACTGTATTATGGAGATTCTCTCGACCTCAGAGGTACTCAAATCACAAGTCTTCCGGATAACCTGACAGTCGGAGGTTATCTCTACCTCGAAGGTACTCAAATCACAAGTCTTCCGGATAACCTGACAGTCGGAGGTTCTCTCTACCTCGAAGGTACTCAAATCACAAGTCTTCCGGATAACCTGACAGTCGGAGGTTCTCTCGACCTCAGAGGTACTCAAATCACAAGTCTTCCGGATAACCTGACAGTCGGAGGTTATCTCGACCTCGAAGGTACTCAAATCACAAGTCTTCCGGATAACCTGACAGTCGGAGGTTCTCTCTACCTCGAAGGTACTCAAATCACAAGTCTTCCGGATAACCTGACAGTCGGAGGTTCTCTCTACCTCGAAGGTACTCAAATCACAAGTCTTCCGGATAACCTGACAGTCGGAGGTTATCTCGACCTCGAAGGTACTCAAATCACAAGTCTTCCGGATAACCTGACAGTCGGAGGTTATCTCGACCTCAGAGGTACTCAAATCACAAGTCTTCCGGATAACCTGACAGTCGGAGGTTATCTCGACCTCAGAGGTACTCAAATCACAAGTCTTCCGGATAACCTGACAGTCGGAGGTTCTCTCGACCTCGAAGGTACTCAAATCACAAGTCTTCCGGATAACCTGACAGTCGGAGGTTCTCTCGACCTCAGAGGTACTCAAATCACAAGTCTTCCGGATAACCTGACAGTCGGAGGTTCTCTCTACCTCGAAGGTACTCAAATCACAAGTCTTCCGGATAACCTGACAGTCGGAGGTTCTCTCGACCTCGAAGGTACTCAAATCACAAGTCTTCCGGATAACCTGACAGTCGGAGGTTCTCTCGACCTCAGAGGTACTCAAATCACGAATACAAGTAATATAAACAAAGAAATACCACAAGTATTTCAATGGAGAAATTTTGAATACATCAAAATTGACGGAATATTTTCTAGGGTTGTATCCCATCATGAAAATGTTTATAAAATTCGTCAAATAGGAGAATGTAAAGAAAGGTTTGTTGTTACCGATGGATCTGGCAAATGGTCACACGGGGATACTATTAAAGAGGCTAAAGATGATTTGATTTACAAAATATCCAATCGCGATAAATCAAAATATAAATCTCTTACATTAGATAGCGAATTAACATTCGAAGAATCAATAGAGTGTTATCGTGTAATAACAGGAGCTTGCTCTGCTGGGACTAAGATGTTTGTAAAAGAAATACTTAATATAAAAAAAGACAAATATACCATCCGAGAAATAATTAATATCACCGATGGACAATACGGAAGTCATGAGTTTAAAAATTTCTTCGAGAATAACTAAAAATAAAAACAACTGAACCTTCTTGCAATCCGAGGTGTAAATCTAGTCTCAGGCCGGCAACCGCAAATCTTGACAGTGGTAGACCTTGACATTTGCAATGGTCCGGCAGACAGAAACACGGTAGGAATTGCAGAAGGGGCAACAGGGCATATAGTTTAACGGGAGAACATCACCGCACGGTGAAGGATGGGGTTCGACTCCTTAATGTCCACACATTTTTAAATCATTTGAATTATGCCTATATTAAAGAAAACAGACGTAAGACCGTTAAGACCCATTATTATGGTTATTTACGGAACTCCGGGAACCGGTAAAACATCAGCGGCCAACACATCCGACAATCCTTTATTGATTGATTGTGACAGGGGCTTTGACCGAGCATCTAATCAAGTTGACACGTTGACTGCTCAAACATGGGAAGACGTTCTAGCAGAAGAACAAACAATGAAAGGCTACAAGACTATCATTGTTGACACTGCTAAGTCTATGCTTGATGACTTTTTAACTGTATATGGTGTAAAGCAGGACTATAAACTAGCAAAAAACAAACTGAAACTGTTTGGTTATATCGCAGACGAGTTCAAGAGTTTTGTAAACCGTAGACGAGCAGACAATTCCGATATCATCTTTGTATGCCACGACAAAGAGATATCCGAAGGAGATGTGATTCGTCATTCTCCTGATTGCACAGGACAATCTAAAGATTTGTTGTTAAGAATAGCTGATCAGGTTGGATTTATAACCATGGTAAATGGTAAACGAACTATTTGCTTTAACCCAACTGATACTACTGTCGGTAAAAACGTTGCTCAAATACCGGCAACAACTATTCCAGATTGTAGCTCTCCAGAATTTTCAACATTTATGACCGATATCGTTAATAAGGTAAAAGTATCCATACAAAGTAAGACGGAAGAACAACGTAAAGCAATGGAAACACTGGAAGAAGCAAATATTGCTTTAGAAGCTGTTGTAACTGTAGATGATGCCAATCGAATGATAGAAATCAAGCAATCTCTTGACAAGGCCTTCGAAAAACATTTCAAAGCAAGGATGGTACAAGTATTGGATGAAAAGGGATTCATCTTTGATAAGACAACCGGCAAATTTATCTCTAAAAATGAAAAAAAAGCTAGTTAGGGTAACACAGTTAGAAAAGTTCAGACGTTTTATTTCCGACCATTCCGATTATGACACCGAGCAATCGGTCATGGATACACTTACTGGTCTATTTAAAGGCAATGAATATACCAGAATAGGAACCGCCTTTCACAGAATAGTGGAAGGCGATACTTCTGGATGTAAAAAGTTAATAAAAACGGATACTGAATTACCGGGACGTGAGTTTGATATAGATGGTTATTCGGTAAAAATGGACTTGAATCAATGTAAAATAGCCCTTGCCTATAAAGATGGTTTTCCGAACGCATTCCACGAAATCAGGGAATATATGGATTTTGGGAATATGATAGTAACAGGTTGCGCAGATATCATAAATGGCTTTGAACTTAGAGACATAAAGACTAAATATTCTCCGATAAAAGACCAGGACTATACGGATAGTTGCCAATGGCGCTTTTACATGGAGCTATTTGGTGTAGATATATTTCATTTTGACCTTTTTCAATTTGTTGGATATGATAAAGAAAAGCATGGATATGACGTAAGAGGCTTAGAGCTTAAACCTTACGAACCTGCTATTACATGTTATTGGTATAATCAATTAGAAGAAGATAACCGATATTTACTTCGTGAGTTTATAAAATGGGCAACATTTCGCAATCTTATTTCGAATCTACCCGAATATGAATTATAAAATTAAATCAAATGAGCAAATCAATAAATCAAGTAATCCTTGCAGGAAACGTTGGCAAGGAACCCGAAGTTAGAACGCTGGATGGAGGCATTAAGGTTGCAACCTTTTCTCTTGCTACATCTACTGGAGGATACAAAAAACAAGACGGCACAGAAGTACCTGAAAAGACTCAATGGCATAGCATTGTAGCTTGGAGGGGCTTAGCAGAAATAGCCGAAAAGTATGTCCATAAAGGCGACAAAATAATTATTATGGGAACCCTCCAATACAGGGAATACGAGAAGGACGGCATCAAACGATATGTTACCGACATCCTAGCATACGACTTAATGCTATCGGGTAAAGGAGAGAGTTCTAATTCTAAGCCTCCATTAACGATAGAAGATGTACCCTCACAAGCAGATTTTCCACCGATTGGCCCCGCGGATGATCTACCGTTCTGACATATGATATTCAACACATACAACGCCTTCGATCGTAAAAAAGCGGAGGTGTATTTTGAAAAACTTATATCATCCGGTAAAATAATCGAATTGTCCGAAAAGAAAAAGGCTAGAACTTTAAACCAAAATGCTCTTTTTCATTTGTGGGTACAAGTCATAGCTGATCACATCGGATATACTTCCATTGATAACTGCAAAAGGGACATTAAAAGGACTTTGCTAGGAACAAAGGCGGATGCTAACAGGATAACCGGAGAGATACAGCAAGTCGATTACAAGACCTCAGAAATGACCACTTCGGAATTATCGTCTTTTATGGATAAAATGAAGATTTGGGCACAATCAGAGTTAGGGTGTTATCTTCCTTATTTCGGTGATACTGGATATGAAGAAATGGTAAGAGAATACAGATACAAATGAAAAACAATTCACGACCTCAATACCTTCTTCTTTCGCTTCTTCGCCGTACCAGAATAGTAGCCGAACATTTTAACACAACCTGACAGAAACCAAAGGTAATGGATTCTGTCAGGTTGTTAAAGATGAATTTAAAGAAATTGGGAAAGTATATTTCCAAATAAGTAATATATGGAAATATGAAAATTATACATGTTCGATTGATCTTTAAAAAGACCGATCATTATTTTGGTAGTATATCCGCAATTTATGACTATCTAAGCGAAGACGATATAGGAATGACAAAAAAATCTCTTCTTCATTCTCTTTCTTCTGATATGCTTGTTACGGGTAAGGCTATAATTAAACGCAGAGAAATATTAAGATGTAAATCAAAGTAATATTCTATATGCTCATAAATGGCAAAGTAGAAGAAGTTGAATAATTAACAAACAAATCCGCTGTAAAGGACGGCGTGAGGTGAGAGACCTCTGTTTATATTATTAGTTATTATTCGGCAGCCGGGAAAGACCGGCAAACGGAAAGTTATAGTCATAGGGTGCTAAGACCAAATGAATGGAAATTACAAGTGATCATAGTAATGGAAGTCATCGAGACCGTGCTGAGAGTAGTTGAGTGAGTAGGTAAATCGTGGGATAGCCAAAACCACGTATGAAAGTCGGAAATCAGACGATACTCGTGCAGGTTCGACTCCTGCACTTTCCACTATCAAAAAAACAAACCATTATGATTAAAAGAGACAGAGTAATAGGAATAGACCCTGATTGTGACAAGTCAGGAGTTACAGAACTACATATTAAGTCAAGGTGTTTAAATGTGAAAAATCTCTCGTTTCCTCTTCTTGTCGACTACTTAAAGCACATGAAAGAGGATTTTGTTGATCGGCAAAAAGAATCGGTTATAGTAGTTGTTGAAGCTGGCTGGATGAATGAAAGCAACTGGCACGCTACACGCTCTTCTCCTGCTGCCGCTGCTAAGATAGGCCAGAATACTGGTCGAAACCATGAGGTAGCTCGTAAGATAGCAGAAATGGCAAGGCATATAGGACTTGAAGTTGACGAAATTAAACCTCTAAAAAAATGCTGGAAAGGCAAAGACGGGAAGATTACTCAGGAAGAGTTGTCTAAGATCGTTGGAGGATTAGATAAAAGATTAAATCAGGACGCACGGGATTCCTGCATCCTCTCATGGGTTTATGCAGGATTACCAATAAAATTATAGTATGGCAAAGAAAGAAATAATTCAAGCGAAATGCAAAGATTGCATACACTCCTCTCCCTTCTCCGAACTTGTTATTACTTGCTCTGAGAAAAAGATGAATTTAGTTGGCAATTCAATAAGGATATGCCATTTCTTTAAAAAGAAATAATCATGAAACAAATTGTCCTTATAATTATGATGATGGTATGTTGTATTACCATAGCAGGAATCATATTATACTGGCTATATCTTCTTCATTGGAGTATAGCAGCTATAGTTGGTGCTATCGTAGCGGCTGGAATACTGAGTGAATATATTGATTAATAACTAAAAGTCATGAAAACATATCAATTTGAAGAAATAACTTTCTGGTTATCATTTATTGCCTATCTACTATGTAGAATAGCAGAAGTATCAGACTTTGTGACTAAAGGACTAATGTTTATTGTTATTTCCTTTGGTATATCCGCAATTTATTTTGCTTTTAAAGAGATAAAAAAACGAAAATAGGATGAATATCCCTACTCTATCTTTAAAACACATTGATATAAGCGACTTTCAATATACCATATTGGAACGTGATATGTATCAATGCGAAAGATGTTTATCTACATTGATGGATGGCGTATCAATCATGCCATACTTAAAAAGAGAAGATATGAATAAAGGAGATCCTAACAACTATTTTTGTTCATGTCCACAATGCATAGATATTCTAAAATGGATTTATAACACCAATAAAGATGGCTAAAGAAGCATATTTTTTTTCACATGATAGTAACGCTCGTAATGATGATAAAATTATCGCCTTACGGATGAGACTTAAAGCGGAAGGATATGGCATATATTTCATGATATTAGAAAGGCTTCGTGACAGTTCTGACTATATGAGCATCAAAGATTATAATATGTTAGCCTTTGATTTTCGTGTATCAGCAGATACTGTCAAATCAGTCGTTGAAGATTTTGGGCTATTTTCTTTTACCGAAGACGGTAAGCGATTCTATTCCGAAAGCTTTTTAAAACGCATGAAGCAGAAAGATGAAAAGTCTGAAAAAGCCAGAGAATCAGCTAATAAGCGATGGGAAGAACATAAACAAGAATGCGAACGCAATGCGAACGCATCAATTCAAGAATGCGAACGCAATGCTATAAAAGAAAAGAAAGGAAAAGAAAATAAAGAAAAAGAAATAAATTTAGAATCTAAAGATTCTCTTGATGAGCTTGCCTTTGAAACAGTATGGGCAATGTATGAAAAAAAAGGAACTTCTAAGGTATCTCGTAGCAAATGGGATAAATTGCCTAAGTATAAAAAACAATTAGCTTTAAATCATATTCCTCTATATGTCCAGGCTACACCTAATAAAAGATACCGGAAAAACTTTGAAACATACATCAACCAAGAGGCATGGAATGATGAAATATTTACTTTCGATCAAAATCAGAGCAGTGACCTAGGCGAAGGAGTATGGGTTGAAAATGGAAAGAAATATTATGGGGACAAGAACAATCCCAGGGAAATTCCCATGTCAGCACCTAAACGCCCCGGCAAACAGTATGCTTACGATCGAGAGAAAAATAATTGGACGATATTATGACTTGGGAAGAATTGAATATCAAAATACCCTATGGTAGGACTTCAGGCAAAATCAAGACATTTTGCCCTGCTTGCCATAGCAAGAGAAATAACAAGGCGGATAAATCATTGTCTGTAAATTTGGACGAAGGTTTGTATAAATGCCACTATTGTGGTTATTCCGGCTGTATAAAAGAATTTCCTAAGAAAATCAAGAAAGAATACGTTCGTCCCACATGGAAGAATGAGACTAAATTATCCGAAAAGGTTGTAAAATACTTTGAAGGAAGAAGGATTTCGCAAGATATACTTAGAATCATGAAAATATCCGAAGGTGTAGAATTTATGCCACAGGATAATTGCAAGATGAACACTATTCAGTTCAATTATTTTCTTAATGGAGAACTAGTAAATATCAAGTATAGAACTGGGAATAAACATTTTAAGCTTATCCCTAATGCCGAGCTTATCCCCTATAATCTTGATGCAATAAAAAACTCCAAAGAGTGCATCATCACAGAAGGAGAATTTGATTGTCTGTCTTTTATCTCTTGCGGATTTACCCATACCATCAGCGTACCTAATGGAGCTAGCGCAAATACATCTTACCTCGATGACTACTGGGAGGATTATTTTGAAAACAAAGAGACTGTTTACATAGCTTCAGATACAGATGCAAAGGGAATAATACTCAGAGATGAGCTTGTGAGGCGTTTTGGGTCCGATAGATGCAAAATTATATCTTACGGGGAAGATTGTAAGGACGCGAATGAATTACTCGTTAAAAACGGCCCATACGCGTTAAAGCAAGCAGTAGAAAACGCGTCTGAGTTAAAGATTGATGGAGTATTTACCGTTTCTGACTTTGAGGATGAGTTGGATATTCTCTATGACAAAGGGCTCCAAAAGGGTTTTACTATCGGATTTGATAATTTTGATGCGTTATGTTCCTTCGAAACTAAACGGATGTGCATTGTTACCGGTATTCCCGGTAATGGTAAATCTGAGTTTTTAGATGAGATAGCTGAAAGACTTAATATTCTTTATGGCTGGAAGTTTGCATACTTCTCTCCTGAAAATTTCCCTTTGAAATACCATGCTTCAAAAATGGTTAGTAAAATTACAGGGAAAAAGTTTGACAAAATAAGCCTTCCGCTCAATGAGTATAGGCAAGTAAAGCAGTATATGAGTGATAATTTCTTTTTCATCTTTCCAGAAGAAGGTTTTTCTGTAGATACCATACTGGAAAAAGCCAAGTATCTGATAAGAAGAAAAGGAATAAAAGCCTTGGTTATTGATCCTTGGAATCGATTAGAGCACCAAATACCTTCTGGCATGAATGAGACTAATTACATAAGTCAAACTCTTGACAAATTCACAAACTTTGCACAAAAGTATGACATATTGTTTTTCTTAGTTGCTCATCCCAGGAAAATGAGTAAAGATGCCAGTGGACAATTTGAGGTCCCTACTCTATACGACATCAATGGGTCCGCTAATTTTTACAATAAGACAGACTATGGTATAACCGTACAGAGAAACAAAGAGACCGGGACCGTTGGCGTGTATGTGCAGAAAGTTAAATTCAAGCATTTAGGAGAAACAGGTAATGCAACTTTCAAATACAACATCAACAATGGCAGATATGTTCCATATTACGAATCACAAGATCCTATTTGGGATAATTCAAATCATTTGATTAACAAAATAACTAATCAGCTAAAAGAGTCAGAAAGAATTGAATTACCCTTTGATATGTATAACGGGGAAGAGGCCCCATTTTAATCAATAATCATGAAATCAGAAAAGAAATATTACCATCTCCTCACAAAAGAGGAGGCTGAATACGCTATGTCTCTACCGGAACATGTATTCCGACGAAGATACAAAGAGCCAGACCAATGCAGATATTCGGATGCAATGGATAGAAAATTCGGATGTGCCTGGATTTTTAGAGATGAAAATCAGAGAACTGATATCGTAAAACAGTGCAAAGAATGTCTTTGCAAAGCTATAAATAAATAAATAACAACATGAAACAATACAGTAGTTGGAACGAAATAGATCAAGACACAGGAGGACTTGTAACGTCTCTAACATACATCGTTCTGTTTCTCAATGATCAAGTGTACAACTCGACAATTGAATTGAGAGACAATATCAAGGATACCTCTTTTTACAAGCATGAGGTAAAAAAACATGTCAACGATCTTTACAAGTTTATGAGGTCATATAACACCAACATCGGTGTTACCGCCAAGGTCAACCAAGAAGCATTAGCAATAATCACTCAAAGCATGGAAGACGATATAAAACCTCATATTGACCGATATGGCTTTGCCATCAGCCAATCATTACATAATGCCGGTATACATGGAGGACTGAACAATTTGATATCCATATCATCCACGATCGACATGTTGTGCCAGGCATCTAAAATTACAATACGGGACTTTTATACGGCAATTAGCAAGTACGCACCACTTGCCTGTAACCCGTTATTGTATCTTTCGATGGATAAAGCCATGTTTTTAACAAGGCGTATAACAGACAGCCTTACCCCAAAAGATGTACATATAGACCTTAATGAGATACCGACAATATCAACCGCTTTTCAAGCAATCGCAAACAAATTGTTGAGTCCTGAGGTATTTGAAAAGGCCTTTAGCGAATGCGAAATACAATAAAAATAATGAAACTAAAATAACGTTCCTACTTATTTTAGTTTTTCTGCAAAAATTAAAATAACAACTAATATTAAATAAACATGAATAGTAGAACTTTGAATCCATATCAGGATAGAATTTATATCACACGAGAAGGAATATGTGAACCTGTAACCGTTGTGTCAAGTATTGTTTCTGGGGTATCGAAATCATTATATGATTTTGATAATACTCCTCCTATTACTTTTTCAATTCCCCATTCAAGGATAAAAGCATCTATTCTAGGGGGTGGAAGCAAAATAAATCCTCTAAAAGCGAAAAAAGTAATGAGTTTGTTGAAACAAAATATACAAAAATTATGGTAGAACTAATAGAATATTTCAACCAATCCGGATTTACAGACTTAATACGTATATTTTTGATAATAGGAGGACTTTTGTCTTTGATCGTATTTTTTATTGCAATATGGTTCTTTATTAAAATATCACGTAGAGTTTTTAAACGTAGAGAAAGATGGATAAAAGGACATTGAAAATAGATGTAATTGGCCCAGTTGAAGGGACTGATCTTGTGAAATGTAAATTGCGCGTAAACGGACGTACATGTGTAATTTGGACTACACAATCAAATTATGAAGCTCTGATGTATGATAATATTTTCATTCGAGATGGAAAGGAAATAGACTCTGATGGCGTGATAAATACAACTAAGGTTTTTATTGAAGAAGATTGATTTTAAAAAGAGCTGAGTATGGTAACATTCAATAAACAATTATCAAAAAACATTCTTCTTGTCTGCGGGGAACTGAACAATTGGGGATATAAAGAGATAGAGGATAACGAAGAGTATGACAGCATTCCTTTCCCTAAATGCTTCGAGCTAACATTTAAGTTCTATGATTGTGAGTTCACTGCCTACTTCAGTCAAGAGAACATTGAAAAAGACAGCTTTGAACCGATATCTTTAGAAGGAGACGGAGATTTGTTCGACAGCTTTGATCAAAAGATGGAGGATGAAGAATTCAAGGACGATATAAAAGCGGCCTGTGAGAAAATTTGGAAAGAGAGTTTAGAATGGCTTTAATATAAAAAATAGCAAATTATGGAAAAAGAATTAAATACAATTAATCCGTTTAACAGAATGTTTGGGCAGCAAGGGCGGATTTGCCCGAAATGCGGAAGAGTATTCTCTCCGTCTACCCCTATGTGTTTATA